>Ga0302324_100000967_pt1 | contig 71524 bp, 76 predicted proteins | sample Palsa_T0_1_FD_201949 | JGI IMG/M metagenome (GOLD analysis project Ga0302324, IMG submission 201949) | Peat permafrost microbial communities from Stordalen Mire near Abisko, Sweden - Palsa_T0_1 | ecosystem: Environmental > Terrestrial > Soil > Palsa > Peat permafrost | place: Sweden: Abisko...
AACCCGACCTCGTCCGGGTCGCAGTCGGTGGCGCTGGGCGCAACCTACAGCGGCAGTGGGAACGAACCGAGCAGCGCCAGCAGCGTCACGCTGGCGGCACAGAGCGGGATGATCCTGACCGGGTCGGATGGGACCACCACGACCACCCCGCCGTCCTCAGGCTCGTCGACGTCGCCCACGACCACGACCAAGTCCAAGACCGGGTCTTCCGGCTCTGGCGCCGCCAAGAGCTCGGGCAGCGGTTCGGGCAAAGGCAACGGGGCGGTGGCAGCCACGCTCCCGAAGGTGAGCTCGCGCTCGAACCTGAGCTGCAAGTACAAGGTCGATCGGCGGGACCTGGTCCTGACCTGCAAGACCAAGGCTGGCACCAAGGTGAAGTGGCTGCGACTCCGTGCCTACCACGGCGGTCACCGGATCGCCAAGGACGTGGCGCGGGTACACCACCACCACGCAGCCTTCGGCGTCGAGCTGAGCAAACATCGAAAGGGCACATACCGGCTGGTGGTGTCGATCAAAGGCCACGGCAAGGTCGGCAAGCTGACCGGTTCGGTTCGCATCCACTAGCAGCAGATCCATCACGAGTCGGTACCGCGGGGCCCGGGGTGTCAGCCGGGCCCCGCGGTCGTTAATGGCCGACAGCTACGACTCCTCGGTGGTCAGCTCGACGAACCGGGGGTCCTCACGCAGCGACGTGAGATCCTGGTCCTCACGCGCCCACGCTCGGAACTTCGCCCGGCGCTCGATCGACCGGCGCAGCCACAGCAGCGCCGCGTCGGGATCGCCCTGGAGCGCTTCGAGGCAGGCCATGTTGTAGGTGAGCTCGGCGCTGTCGGGATCACGCTCCAGGCCCGCGTGCAGGAGCCGGCGCGCCTCGTCGGGATCGGTTCGCATACGCGGCGCCGACAGCCACGCGGTCTCCCAGTTCGATGGCTCGAACGTCGGCGGGCCGCCGAAACTGAGCACGGTCGTCCCCGGTTCACGGGCGACCGCGTGGCGGCGCGAGGCGGGGTCGGGGATGAACACGTAGGTTCCCGCAGGCGCGTCGTGCTCGGACCCGTCGATCGTGAACGTCGCATGTCCGCGGGCGACGAAGTACAGCTCCTGGTGCGACGCGGCCGGATCCTGGCCGGGGTCGCCAAGCTCGTCGTGCGCTTCGACGACGTCATCGCCGGCCTCGCCGGCGATGTACGCATTGGTCCCGAACGCGCGGATGCCGAGCGTGTGGCGAACCGGCAGCCAGGTCAGCGTCTGTGGACCGTCAATGCGGTCGAAGTCGTCGAGATGCATGAGTTTCGGCGGTTGTGGCATCTGTCCTCCCGCGGAGCTGTCTTGCGCCGTCCAGTCGGGTCGATGAGGGATTCCAGCAGGTCGGGCCCGACCCCCCCGGGACCATTGTTTGGCACTCTGGCAACGCGAGTGCCAAGGCCCGACGCTATACTTTCCGAAGCGATGCCGATCTACGAATACAGGTGCACCGAGGGCCACGTGTTCGACGCGATGCAGCGGTTTTCCGACGATTCGCTGTCCCAGTGCGAGGTGTGTGGCGCGTCGGCGCAGCGGGTGTTCCACGCGCCGGCCGTGCACTTCAAGGGCTCGGGCTTCTACAACACCGACTACGGCACGCGCAACCGCGCTCGCGAGAAGGAGAAGGAGGGCGCCTCCACCAAGAGTGAGTCGTCCTCCGACAGCTCCTCGTCGGACAGCTCGTCGTCCGACAAGAAGGAGTCCTCGAAGAGCTCTTCGGACTCCTCGTCGTCGTCTTCGGGCAAGAAGTCCGAAGCGAAGGCTTCCGCCACCAAGTAACGCGCGGACGGTTCCGTCCGCGTCGGCGGTAAATCTTCGGCGCATGCCCGCGCCGCGATCACTGCCGGTGTCTCCCGATCGACTGGTGCTGGGCTTCGACCTGGCTGCGACGTTCGTGTTCGGCCTGGAGGGAGCGAGCCGCGGGGTCAACGCCGACCTCGACGTGTTCGGCGTGCTGGTGCTGGGGTTCGTGACAGCCGTCGGTGGCGGGATCATCCGGGACCTGCTGATCGGCGACGTCCCCCCGGCGGCGTTCCGCGACCAGCGGTACATGGTCACCGCGCTGCTCGGCGCGCTCGTCGCGTTCGCGATCTTCGTGCCGATCAGCCGCGCGCCGCACTGGGTGTTGACGTCACTCGACGCCGGCGGGCTGTCGCTGTTCGCCGTCTCGGGCGCGAGCAAGGCACTCGAGTTCGGCGCCAACGAACTCACCGCGATGATCTGCGGCGTCGTCACCGCCACCGGCGGCGGCGTGATCCGGGATGTGCTGCTCAATCTCGTCCCGTCCGTGCTGAGCGTCGGCGTCTATGCGTCCGCGGCCCTATTCGGAGCCGCGGTCATGGTTGCCGGAATCCGCGCGGGCCAGCCGCGCGGCCGGATGATGTTCATCGGCGGCGCCGCGTGCCTGGCACTTCGGCTGATCGCAGTCCACCTGAACTGGAACCTGCCGCACGCGGCCACCGTGTAGATGCCCGGCGGCACCGCCGGAAACTCGGCGGCGGGTCTTCTCCGACCTGCGCGCCGAAGGCGGCGCGTCAGTGTCCGGTGATCAGCTTCGCGACGTGCCTGCGCACGTCGGCCGAGCTGGCGAGCAGCGCGTCCTGGCCGTCGATCACCGCCGCCCCGGTCGGCTTGAGGATGTCGGTCGGGGCCGAGCCGCCGAGCTCCGCCGCGACGAACAGCTGCATCAGCGCAAAGCCGCCCATGTCGGTACGGAGCGCCTTCGGTGCGTCCCATGACGCCCACGGCAGCCGCGGGATGATCGACGGCGACACCAGCTTCGACTTGATGTCGTTGAGGATCTGCTGCTGGTAGGCCTCGCGGGTGAGGTCAGTCGAGGCCGCGTTACAGGAGTTCTCGCGAGTTCGGGCCAGGGTCAGCGCCTGGATCCCGGAAAGGTGATGCTCACCGGGCTTGAGGAACAGCGAGAAGCCGCCGTTCTTGGCCCCGCCGGAGATCTTCGAGCAGATCCGTCCGGTGTGGACGTCGACGCCGCCGATCGCGTCGATGAACACGGGGAAGTTCGCGAGGTTGACGATGATCACATGGTTGATCTTCACGTGCGTGAACCGCTCGATCGTCTTGATCGCCAGGGCCGGCCCGCCGTACGCGTAGGCGGCGTTGATCTTCGACTGGCCGTGACCCGGGATGTTCACCCAGGTGTCACGCGGGATCGACAGGCGGCGTGAGGTGCCGCCGCCGATCCGCCACAGCATGATCGAGTCCGAGCGGATGCCGCCGGCGAAGGCGCCGGGCTCCTTGGAGCCCTTCGGCCGCTGATCGAGCCCCAGCACGAGCACCGTGTCGGTGCCGGTGATCATGTTCGGGCCCGAGCTCAGCTGGCGCTTGGCCGACGCCGGGATCGAGCCGCCGCTCTGGATCGAGGCCGAGACCAGGAACAGCACCAGCGACAGGACCAGCCAGAACACGCAGACGCCGATGACCCAGCGCAGGATCCGGAACGGCGTCCAGCGCTTGCGCCACCAGCGGACCTTGCCGGGCTCGACGCCGTCGTTGCCGGACCGCTGGCCCCCGCCCACCCCCCCGCCGCTGCCACGCCCGCCGCCGCCCGACGGCCGGCTGATCACCTCGGTTCCGTCCTCGCCCCGCAGTCGCGACATCAGCCCGCGCGGAGCCGAGCGATAGAGCTTGTAGGGACGGTTGCCGCGGTCGGGACGGCGCCGCTCCCCGGGATCGGACAGCTCGTAGGAATCAGACGACCCCCGTCGGTCGGTGTCGGACTGGGGCGATTCGCGCCCAGCTCGATACACGCGGTACGGCGGTGGATCCTGCGTCTGCCCAGGTCGAGCCGGCCGGTCTGGTCGGTCCTCGGACATCGTGCGTGCAATGTAGAGGGCGCTGGCTAATCCCGAGATAAGAGCGCCTGCTTATAGTGACGCCATGCTGGCGCCACGAGTCATCGGCGTCGACCTCGGGGGAACCAAGCTGCTTGCCGGCGACGTCGATCCCGAGCTTGGGGTTCATCACCGGGTCCAGCGGACCGTCACCGGCCTGGATCAGCCGGCGCTGCTTGACGTTGCGGTGCAGGCGGTGACCGAGGCGATCGCCGCCGCAGGCGCCCCGGTACGGGCGGTCGGCTTCGGGCTCCCGGTATTGATCGACCATGCCAGCCGCCGGGCTGTGGTCGGCGTGAATACCTTGTTGCAGGACATCGCGTTCGCCGACGTGATGACGCAGCGGCTGGGGCTGCCCGTGTTCGCCGACAACGACGGCAACTGTGCGGCGCTGGCCGAGCACCGGGCCGGCGCCTGTCGCGGCTATAGCGAGGCGATCGTGCTGACGCTCGGGACCGGCATCGCCGGGGGGCTGATCCTCCGCGATGAGCTGTACCGCGGCGCGCTCGGGGCCGCCGGTGAGCTCGGACACATGGTGATCGAGCTCGACGGGCCGCCGTGCCACGGCAACTGTCCCAACCACGGCTGCGCCGAGGTCTACGTGTCCGGCACCGCGCTGGTGCAGGAGGCGCAGCGGCTCGGCGCGATCCGGCCGGGCTCCGGTCTGCAACGGGCACTGTCGGAAGATCGGACGCTCGCCGGTCCGCTGATCACCGAACTGGCGCAGGCGGGCGACCCGGCCGCGATCGAGGCGATCACCCTGATCGGCGCGCGCCTCGGGGTCGTGCTCGCCAACCTGATCAACATCTTCAACCCGCAGGTGATCGCGGTCGGCGGCGGGGTGATCGGCGCCGGCGAGCTGCTGCTGGCGCCCGCGCGCGCGGTCGTCGCCGAGCGGGTGCTGCCGTTCCTGACCGACGGCCTGGAGATCGTCGCGACCCGGTTCGGGGTCGAGGCCGGCATGGTCGGCGCGGCCGCGCTCGCGTACGACGAGCTGGCTGGGATCGCGCCGGCCGCCGAGTTGAGCAGGTCCGGTCGATGAGCCCCGCCGGCCGGCTGATCGTCTGCCCGACGCCGATCGGCAACCTCGAGGACGTGACCTTGCGGGTGCTGGCGGCGCTGCGCGAGGCGGACCTGGTGGCGTGCGAGGACACCCGGCGCACGCGCGTGCTGTTGGATCGCTACGGCGTCGGCGGCAAGCTGGTCAGCTACCACGAGCACAACGAGCGCGCGCGCGCCGACGAGTTGATCGCCCGGATGCGGCAGGGGGCGGTGGTCGCGCTCGTGTCCGATGCCGGGATGCCGCTGATCTCTGATCCGGGACTGATCCTCGTCCGCGCCTGTGTCGCGGCCGGGCTCGGGGTGGAGGTCCTGCCCGGGCCGAGCGCCGCGCTCAGCGCGCTCGTCGCCAGCGCCTTGCCGGCCGAGCGCTGGCAGTTCGTCGGATTCCTGCCGCGCAAGCGCTCTGAGCTTGCGGCGGTGCTGCAGACGCCGGAGACGGTCGTCGCGTTCGAGTCGCCGCGCCGGGTCGGCGCCACGCTGGCGCTGCTGGCGGAGTCAGACTCGATCCGGCAGGTGGCGGTCTGCCGCGAGCTGACCAAGCTGCACGAGGAGGTCGTGCGCGGGACGGCGGCCGAGCTGGCCGAGCGCTACGCCGGCGAGCCACCGAAGGGTGAGATCGTGCTCGTGCTCGGGCCTGCCACTCCGTCTGAGCCCGATCTGCAGGGCCCCCTGGGCGCGCTCACGCGGCTGATCGAGGCAGGCGCCAAGCCCCGGGCTGCCGCGACCGTCGTCGCCGAGCTGACCGGGACGAGCGCGAACGGGCTGTACCGGGCGCTCACCGCCCAGCGCGGGACCGGAAACGGCCCCGGATCCGGCGTGGGCTGATCGCCGCCGGGACCGACGGCAGCGGGTTGAGCTCGGCGTCGAAGATCCGCTCAAGCTGGCGCTGCGCGATCACCGCCGGCACCCCGACGAGCACGAAGTTGAACAGCCGATAGACGAGTACGGCCGCCAGCGCGGGCGCCAGCGACGAACCCACCCAGTACAGCGAGTACGTCATCAACAGCTCGGTCAGGCCGGCGCCGCCCAACGGCAGCGACCGGCGCGTGACCGCATAGCCGGAGGCGTACGCGATCACGGTCTCGCCGAAGTTCAGCCGGATCCCGAACATGCGGGCGGCCGCGTAGAACGAGAAGATGTCGAACGCCCAGTAGAACATCGTCCCGACCCACGCCTCGCGGTACTCGACGGGATGCAGCACCAGCGTCCGCAGCGCCGCGACGCCGTCGAGCGTCTCGGCCAGCGGCGCGATCGTCCGGCCGCGGAATCTGCTCAAACGCTGGGCACGGTCGGGCGAAGACGCCCACCCGGCGGCCGCGAACCCGACCGGCACGGCGATCGCCCACGGCCACAGCAGCGATCCCATGATCGGCGAGTCCTGCAGCAGCAGTACGATCGCGCACGCGCACCCGACGGGTGCCAGCACGGCCCATTCCAGCGCCCCGAGCGCCAGCACCTTGACCCGGGCGCCGCGCTCGTCCTCGTGGACCACGGCGAGCGCCTGCTTGTCGATCCCGAAGCCGCCCAGCAGCGCGAACGGCCCGAACCCCGCGACCACGATCCGGGCCGCGATCGCACGTGTCATCGGCGCCTGCCCGTGGACCTGCGCCAGCGAGCGGTAGGCGATCGTGTAGGCCGGATAGCTGAGCAGCTCGGCGGCTGCGACGGCGATGATCCACGGCGCTTCGACGTGATCGAACGCGCGCCCGATCGCCACGCTTCCGGTTGCCTTCGCGATCAGCCAGACGACCGCGCCGGCGATGATCGTGGCCAGCGCCGAGATCGCCAGGCCGCGTACGATGCCACGCACGCCCGCGACGTTAGCGGGCGTGGCCGGGGCGGTCGCCCCGGCGTCTCCCCGCGGCCCCGTCCGCGACTACTACGTCTGCACGAGCGCCCGCAGCGACTCCTTGATCGACGCCGTCGCCTTCAGCACCGCCGTCGGCTCATAGCCGCAGTGGGCCATGCAGTTGTCGCACCGCGGATCGCGGCCGCGCCCGTACTTGTCCCACTCGGTCGTCTCCAGCAGTTCCTTGTAGGTCTCGGTGTAGCCGTCGGCCATCAGGTAGCACGGCTTCTGCCAGCCGAACAGCGAGTAGCTGGGGATCCCCCAGGCGGTGCACTGCAGGTCGATCTTGCCTTCGAGGAAGTCCAGGAACACCGGCGAGTGGTTCAGCCGCCAGCGCTTGCGCCGGCCGTCGGCAAACGCCGAGCGGAACAGCTCCCGGGTCTGCCGGACGCCGAGGAAGTGGTCCTGATCTGGCGCCTTCTCATACGCATAGGCGGGGGAGATCATCATCTGATCGACCTCGAGGTCGTCGTTGAGGAAATCCAGCACCGAGCGGACCGTCTCCGGCGAATCGGTCGTGAAGAACGTCGTGTTGGTCGTCACCCGGAAGCCGGCGGCCTTGGCGGCGCGGATCGCGGCGATCGCCTTATCGAACACGCCGTCGCGACACACCGACTCGTCGTGGCGCTCGCGCAGGCCATCCATGTGCACGGCCCACGAGAAATACGGCGAGGGGGTGAACTTGTCGAGCTTCTTCTCCAGCAGCAGCGCGTTGGTGCAGAGGTAGACGAACTTCTTGCGCGCGATCAGCTGACGGACGATCTCGTCGATCTCAGGGTGAATCAGCGGCTCGCCACCGGCGATCGAGACCATCGGCGCGCCGCACTCCTCGATCGCACCGATCGCCTGCTCGACGGGCATCCGCTTCTTGAGCGTCGCCTCCGGGTGCTGGATCTTGCCGCAGCCCGCGCACGCCAGGTTGCACTGAAACAGCGGCTCCAGCTCGACGATCAGCGGGAACTTGTCTCGACGTCGGAGCTTCTGCTCCATCAGATAGGCACCCATCCGGGCGGCCTGTCTCATTGGCACTGGCATTCAGTCGCTCCTTCTTTGCCTGACCTCAGGGGGCAGCTTGAAGTGCATGTTCTCTTCAGCCACGCTTGACTCCGTTACGGTAGCGGCGCCGAGAGCGCTCAACGCGGCGACCAGCTGCGAGACAAGCTCCTCCGGCGCCGAGGCGCCGGCGCTGATCCCGATCCGCCGGGCTCCCCGCAGCGCGTCGGCGCCCAGCTCGGACGCGTCCTCGAGCAGCAGGCTGCGGCACCCGGCTCGCTGCGCGACCTCGACCAGTCGGCGCGAGTTCGACGAGTTCTCAGAACCGACGACGAGCAGCAGATCGCAGCGCTCGGCGAGGGCGCGAACCGCCGTCTGGCGGTTCTGGGTCGCGTAGCAGATGTCCTCGGACGGCGGTCCGACGGCGGCCGGGAACCGCTCGCGCAGCGCGCTGACGACCGACGCGGTCTCGTCGACCGCCAGCGTGGTCTGCGTCAGATAGGCGACGTGCTCGGGATCTGAGATCCGCAGCCGCGGCACATCTTCGGCCGAGGCGATCACGGTGGTCTGATCCGGCGCCTCGCCGACCGTGCCCTCGATCTCCTCGTGGCCCTCGTGGCCGACGAGCACGATGTCGAAGCCACCGGCCGCGAACCGGCGCGCCTCGGCGTGGACCTTCGCGACCAGCGGGCAGGTCGCGTCGATCACGTTCAGCTGCCGCGCGTCGGCGTTGGTCCTGACCTCGGGCGAAACGCCGTGAGCGGAGAACACGACGGTCGCGCCCGGCGGCACCTCCTCGACCTCGTCGACGAACACCGCGCCGCGGCCGCGCAGCGAGTCCACGACATGCGCGTTGTGGACGATCTGACGGCGAACGTAGACCGGCGCCCCGTACTGCTCGAGCGCCCGCTCGACGATCTCGATCGCCCGCCGGACCCCCGCGCACGAAGCGCGCGGCGAGGCGAGCACGAGCTCACGGTCGGCGAGCATCGACGCCCACTCGGCCAGCAGCGACGCCGCCCGGCGCAGCGAACGGTAGGCGGCCGCCGTGCCGGTTGCGCTCCTGACGGGGTTGCGCAGTTCGCGGCCGGGGGTGTCGAGCACGACCCGCAGGGCGTGCAGTGGCCGCCCGCCGGCGCTCGGCGCCAGCCACGCCGATTCGAGGTCGACGGCGGCGGCGCCGCTGTGCGCCAGCTGACGGCGGCGCCGGCCCGTGACGAGCGTGCGCTCGGAGGCGATCGGCGCGACGTGTACGCGCATCCCGCCGCGCCGCAGCACACTGGCCAGGATCGTCGCGTCAGCGCAGGCGACGGTCTCATCGGCCCCGCGTAGCTCCGAGGCGAGCACGATGTCGCCGGGCTCAAGCGACGGATCAAGCGCGCCGCAGAAGCCCGCGATCACCACCACGGCGGCGTCGGAGTGGTCATGGGTGCGGGCGTACTGGGACGCCCGCTTCGCGCCGATCCCGGTCCGCTGCACGTCGGCCCACGGTGCCCCGCGGCGCACCGCTCGTGCCTCCAACCCCATCGGGGTCAGCACCGTCACCTGCGCCGGCGCCGTCGAACGCCCCAGGTCGCGACCGGGTGCCTGCGCGGCGGACCGCGCTATGTCGGCCTCGCTCAGTCGCCGGATGATCCGCTCGGAGGCCGCGTGGCCGCTGCGGACCGCGCCCTCCATCGTCGCCGGCCAGCCCGTGTCGGTCCACGCGCCGGCCAGCACCAAGCCCGGCAGCGCGGTCGCCGGTCCGGGTCGCAGCGCCCGCTGCCCGGGGGCCGCCCGGAACGTCGCGGCATGGTCACGGGTGACGAAGCAGGTCCGCACTGTCGCCTCGGCAGCCGCCGGCAGCAGCTCGCCCAGCGCCGACAGGTAGCGGTCGCGCAGTGGCTGCCCCGGAACGCCCAGTTCGGCGTCGGCGGCCGACAGCGACACAACGAGGTACTGGCCGTCCGTCAGCCCCGAGCCGGCGGTGCGGTCGAACACCCATTGCACGGGCGAATCGATCCCCGCCGCGAACGGGAACTCCAGCACCGGCCGGTCATAGACGACGTGGACGTTGACGATCGGCGAGCCACCGAGCCGCTGCCAGGCGTCGCGGTCGCCGCGCGCGCCGTCGGGCAGCAGCGCGCCCGCGCGGCCGTGCGGCACGGCCACGATCACCTGCCCGGCCCGCAGCACCGCCCCACCGGCCAGTCGTACCGAGAAGCCGTCGTGATCCGGTGCGATCGCCGCCGCGGCGGCTCGGAGCCGCACGTCGACCCCCGCCCGCTCCAGCGCCGCTCGTCCGGCCACGTCGTGGATCTGTGAGAGCGGAACGACCGCGTGGCCGATGTCACCCGCGTCGGTTCGCTCCAGCAAGCCGATCCTGAACACCAGCGCCGCCTGACCCAGCGACGCCTGGTCGCAGGTCAGATTGATCGTCGGCCGGACGATCAGGTCCCAGATCGCCTCGATCGCCCGGCGGTCCTGCCGCCAGCGGCGCAACCAGTCGCCGAACGAGCGCTGATCGTTGGCCGGGTCGTCGGGGTCGACGAACCGCAACGCGGTCATCGCTGCGGTCAGCGCCAGTCGCTCCCGGACGTTCAGATACGGGTAGCGAGCCAGGGCCCCCGCCAGATGCAGTGGCGCGGGCAGCGCCGAGCGGCGCAGCCGGCCACGCCGACCGCCGGGGGCGAGCACCGCGATGTCCAGACGCGGCTGGATCGTGACCAGCGCATCGGCATCGAGCTCGTGCACGAGCCGCTGGTACTCGGTGCAGCAGCGCAGGAAGACGTGTTGGCCGTTGTCGGCCCACAGCCCGTCTCGCTGAAACGAGTAGGCGGCGCCGCCGAGCCGGCCGCGGGACTCGAGCAGGGTCACCTCGGCGCCGACCCGGGCACAGTCGAGCGCGGCCGTGATCCCGGCCAGGCCGCCGCCGATCACGATCACGCGCTGATCGTTCACGAGCCCGCACCGATCAGACTGCGCGCCGCCACCACGCCCTTCTGCCACGAGGTCAGCGAGACACGATGACGGAGCACCTGGACGGGGTCGGCGACGATCCGGGCCAGGATCGTCCGGTAGATGCCGGTCATCGCCTCCAGGCATGATGCGCTGCGCCGGTCCAGCGACGCGGTCAGCTCCATGCCGCGGGCAAACCACTCGGCGGCCCGGTCGGCCTCGAAGCGGATCAGGTCGATCGCCCCGGCCGCCGATCCGTTCAGCGAGCCCGAGCCGTCGCCCGTCGCGGCGGCGATCGCGGCCAGATCCTCGCACCCGAACCGCCGCAGGTCCTCGGCCGGTAGGTAGGTCCGGCCGAGCTCGAGCGCGTCCTCACGGATGTCGCGCAGGATGTTGGTCAGCTGCATCGCCACCCCGAGGTCGTCGGCCAGCCGTGAGTCGCGTTCGGTCGCCCGGCCGTCGGTGAAGATCGCGACGCACAACCGGCCGATCGTGCCGGCCACCCGGCGGCAGTAGCTGACCAGCTGCTCGAACGTCTCGTATTCGTTGGTGCCGATCACGTCGAGCTCGACCCCCTCGATCAGCAGCTCGAGCGCGTCGAGGGGCAGCGAATAGACCCGCCGCGCATGCGCCAGCGCCACCCGCACCGGGTCGGCGATCGAGCTGTCGTCGTCGTCTAGCCGCGCGACCATCGCTCGCTGCTCGCGCAGGGCCTGCAGCTGGGCGTCGTGGTCGTGACCGTCGTCGCCGATGTCGTCGATCCGCCGGGCAAACGCGTAGACGGCGCACATCGCGTCGCGGCGCTGGCGGGGGAGCAGGCGGATGCCGTAGTAGAAGTTCGCGGCCTCGCTCCGCGTGATCTGCTCGCACCGCCGGTAGCAGTGCGCGATCTCCAGGGCGGGGACGGTCACCGGCCGAGCGCCGATCTGAGCAGCCAGTAGGCAAGCCGCCGGGTCCGCCGGGCGCCCTGCAGGACGTCGAGTGCCGTGCGACCTCCGGCGACGAACCCGGCGATCGCCAGCCGTGGCCGCGGCGACAGCGTGCGCGCCAGCGGCGCGCCCGCGCCCAGCAACCCGCGAGCGCGGTCGGCCTCGAAGGCAACCAGCGCTCGTCTCGGGGCTGTCAGCTCTCCACTCAAGTCCATATCGTTGCATTCGAACCGGATCAGGTCCTCCTGCGGCATATAGATCCGGCCCCGGGCACGATCTTCGGCGATGTCCTGCAGGTGCTCGACGACCTGCAATCCAGCGCAGACCCGGTCAGACAGCCTGATCCGCTCGGGGGTGGCGGCGCCGAACACGTGCAGCACCAGCTCGCCGACCGGTGCGGCGGACAGCTGGCAGTAGCCGAGCAGTTGCGCGAACGTCTCGTAACGGGTCTGAACCTGGTCGACGCGATTGGCCTCGATCAGGCGCTCGAACGGTCCAGACGGCAGCTCGCAGGCCAGCACCGTCCGCTGCAGCTCGACCATCACCGGGTGGCTGGGTACCCCGTCGTAGACCCGCGCGAGCTCATCGGAGACGACCTTCAGCAGCGCCGAGCGGTCGCCGGTCGCCTCGTCGCCGACATCGTCGACCAGCCGCGCGAACCCGTAGACCGCGCGCAGGTGTCGTTGGGTCGCATGCCCGACCAGCGCGCTGGCGACCGTGAAGTTCTCCGCTGCGGCCTGCGCCATCACCCCGTCGCGGTCCGGCAGGTCCGCTGCCGTGGGGGGCGCGGCCGTGCTCATCTAAAGGCTTCTCCCGAGCGCCGTGATGGCGCGAATCAGGGGGCTGATCGCAGACACCTCCCCAGCGCCCTGATGGCGCGGATCCCGCCCGGCCTCATCGCAGGACCCGTCCCAGCGCCATCAGCGGGAAGATCAGCCGATACAGGTGGTAGTTGATGTAGAAGTCCGACGGGAATCCGGTGCCGGTGTGGAACGGCTCGTCCCAGCCACCGTCCGGACGCTGCGTGGCGGCCAGCCAGCCGACGCCGCGACGGACGGCCTCGGAGCCGTCGATCCGCTCGCCGGCAGCGTGCAGCGCCAGCAGCGCCCACGCCGTCTGGGACGCCGTGCTGTCGCCACGGCCGATCCACGCCGGGTCGTCGTAGGAGCGGCAGTCCTCGCCCCAGCCGCCGTCCTCGTTCTGGACGCGCTCGAGCCAGTGCACCGCCCGCCGGATCTGAACATCGGAGATCGACACGCCGGCGGCGACCAGCGCGGGCACGACGGCGCCGGTCCCGTACAGATGGTTGACCCCCCAGCGCCCGAACCATGAGCCGTCGGTCTCCTGGTTGTCCAGCAGCCAGCGGATGCCGCGCTGCGGCACCGCCTCGCCGGCCCGGCCGAGCGCGCCGAACATCTCGACGACATGGGCGGTGACGTCGGCGGAGGGCGGGTCGATCACCTCGCCGAAGTCGCAGAACGGCAGGTCACGGACGATCGCGCGGGTGTTGTCGACGTCGAACGCCGCCCAGCCACCGTCGGAGCTCTGCATCCCCGCCAGCCACGCCGTGCCCTTGGCGATCGCGGCCTCAAAACGGGCTGGATCCGTGCTGGCGCAGGACAGCGGGCGCAGCGCCATCACAACCTCGGCGGTGTCGTCGATGTCGGGGTAATTGGCGTTCTCGAACTCGAACGCCCAGCCGCCAGGCTCGAGCGCGGGGCGGCGGACCGACCAGTCGCCGCGGCCGAGGATCTGCTCGTCCAGGAGCCACTGCGCGCCGCGCTGCACGGCCTCGTCGTCGTCGGGAACGTCCGCGTCGTGCAACGCGACCAGCGCCAGGCACGTGTCCCACACCGGCGACTGGCAGGCCTCGACGCGTCGCAGGGCGGGCAGGTTATCTTCCTCATCGATCGTGAACGACTCCATCCCCGCCAGGCCGTTGACGATCGCGGGGTGATCGTCGGGATAGCCGAGCAGGTGCAACGCGATCAGCGAGTAGACCCAGGGGGGTTGGATCCCGCCCCAGCCGCCGTCGGACTCCTGGCGGTCGGCGATCCACCGCTCCACCTTGCGCAGGCAGAACCGGCGCAACGGCCTGATCGGATGACGCTGGTAGGCCTGCAGCACGCGATCGAGGGCGACGACGGCGTGGGTGATCGGCGTTGTCGCCTTCGGCGACTCCCAGGCCTGCGAGCCGCGCAGCTCATCGATCGAGAACGGCAGCTGCCGGACCGGGCGCAACGCGAGCACGACCGACAGCGCGACCACGGTCTGGCGCGCCCAGCACGCGAAGTCGTAGACGTTGAGCGGGAACCACGGCGGCAGCACGATCATCTCCGGCAGCAGCGCCGGCACCTGCTTCCAGTCCCAGGCGCCGAACAGCGCCATCCAGATGTGGGTGAACACCCGCGCGCTTTCGAGACCGCCGTGGGCGCGCACCCATTCGGCCGCGCGGCGCATGTGCGGTTGCCCGGGATCGTCGCCGGCCAGCTTCAGCGCGACGTAGGCCTCGATCGTCGTCGACAGGTCCCCGGGGCCACCGGCGAAGTTGGTCCAGGTTCCGTCCTCGCGCTGCTGAGAGCGGATCCACGTCGCGCCGCGGGCGGTTTTGCCGGCCTCCCGGATGCCCAGGAACTCGCGCAGGAGCATGTCCTCGGCGTCCATCGTGACGTTCGTCTCCAGCTCGCCCTTCCACCAACCGGCGGGCTGCTGGAGCGAAAGCAGGTACGAGCGGGCACGATCCAGCGCGGCGAGTCCGTCGGAATCAGCCGCCGGGCCCGCGATCAGCCCGGGGGTGTCTTCGATCGCGCCGCTCATCACTCGAGGTCAGAAAGCTTAGGAATATCTAAACACGTTGCGCAGTCAACTGGTATCGCCGTGCCGAATCCGCAGCGTCGGATGGCCGCAAACGGGGAGATTCGCCGTGCGCACGGTAGCGTGGAGACCATGAGCGCACCAGCTGCCGGCGGCCGGTGGGAGCGGCCGGATCTCGCCCAGGTCATGGAGGACCGCGCCGGCGAGGCGATGGAGCTCAACCAGCGCTACCTCAACCGCCAGCTCGGCCGGGTTGTGCGGACGCTCGGGTTCGATCGTGAGTGGGTCCACGGCCGCGGGCCGTACCTGATCGATGTCGAGGGCGAGGAGTATCTCGACCTCTACGGCGGCTACGGCGTGTTCTCGCTGGGCCGCAACCACCCGTTCGTCCGCGAGCAGCTGATCGGCGTGATGATGGCCGATCCGGCGAACCTGCCGCAGATCGGGGTGACGACCCTCGCCGGCGTGCTGGCCGAGGAGCTCGTCGGCCGCGCGCCGGACCCGATCGACGCCGCGGTGCTGTGCAGCTCGGGGACCGAGGCGGTCGAGGCGGCGCTCAAGCTCAGCCGCGCGGCGACCGGGCGGGCGAGAATTCTGTACTGCGACCGGGCGTTTCACGGGCTCTCGATCGGCTCGCTGTCGGTCAACGGCAACGCCGAGTTCCGCGAGCGCTTCGAGCCGCTGCTGCCAGACACGGACCCGGTGCCGTTCGGCGACCTGGATGCGTTGCGCGTGCAGCTGGCACGCGGCGACGTGGCGGCGTTCATCGTCGAGCCGATCCAGGGCAAGGGCGTCTACGTCGCGCCCGACGGTTATCTGGCGGCCGCCGGTGAGCTGTGCCGCGCGGCCGGCGCGCTGCTGATCGTCGACGAGGTCCAGACCGGGCTCGGGCGGACCGGCCGCTTCCTGGCGCTGGAGCACTGCTCAGACGTGCGGCCCGACATCGTCACTTTGTCCAAGGCCCTGTCGGGCGGATTCGTGCCGATCGGAGCGATGCTCGCCAGCCGCGCCGTGTTCGACGCGACGTTCGACTCGATGGAGCGCAGCGTCGTGCACGGCTCGACGTTCGGCAACGGCGAGCTGGCGGCCGCCGCTGCGCTGGCCTCGCTGACCGTGATCGAGCGTGAGGGGCTGGTGGCCCGCGCGGCGGAGCTCGGGGACCTGTTGATGTCGCTGACCCGGCCGCTGGTCGACCGCTTCGAGATCGTCCGCGAGGTCCGCGGGCAGGGGCTGATGTGGGGGATCGAGCTCGGCCCCCCGGCAGGACGGGCCGCACGGCGCCTGTGGGAGTCGATCGAGCGCCGGCAGCCGGGGCTGTTCGCCCAGATGGTGACCGTGCCGCTGTTCCACGAGCACCGGATCCTGACCCAGGTCGCCGGCCACCGCATGAACGTGATCAAGGCGCTGCCGCCGCTGATCACGCCCGAGTCCGAGATCCGCCGCTTCGCATCCGCGCTCGAGGACGTGCTGTCCGACGCCGACGAGCACCTGTTTCGCAGCTACGCGTCGCTCGGCGCCGGTCTGGGACGCCGCAGCCTCAGCGCCCGCTAGCCCGGCCCCCGCCTGAAAACCCACGCTCAAATGTGAACGCTGGCGAATTCGTTCGGACATCCCGAACCAAATCGCCAAAGCTCCGCGACGCCTCAGCGCTCGACGAAGTAGCTGCCCGACCCCTGGCCGCTTGAGAACCAGCGGCTGGTGACGGTCTTCTTGCGGGTGTAGAAGTCGACCGCGTCACTGCCGTGGGCGTGCAGGTCGCCGAGAAACGAGTCCTTCCAACCTGAGAACGGGAAGAACGCGACCGGGGCGGCGACGCCGATGTTGACGCCGATCATGCCCGCCTCCACCTGGTGGCGGTAGTGGCGGACCGAGGCGCCGGACTCGGTGAAGATCGAGGTGCCGTTGCCGAAGCGGCTGGCGTTGACGATCTCGATCGCCTCGTCGAGCGTCGCGGCGCGGACGATGCACAGCACCGGGCCGAACACCTCCTCCTGGGCGATCGCCATCTCGGCGGTGACGTCGTCGAGGATCGTCGGGCCGAGGAACGCGCCCTCAGGGTTCAAGCCGCCGGCGTCCGGGCCGTCAGACACGACGCCCCGGCCGTCGATCACCAGCGTGGCCCCCTCGGCGACCCCGCGGCCGACCCAGTCGGCGATCCGGTCCCGCGCGGCGCAGGAGATCACCGGGCCGACGTCCGAGCGCTCGTCGCCGCCGTCGCCGACCCGTAGCGCGTTGGTCGCGTCGACGAGCGGGCCGAGCAGCTGCTCGTGGGCATCGCCGACGGTGACGACGACCGAGCCGGCCATGCACCGTTGCCCGGCCGCCCCGAACGCCGAGCCGAGGATCCCGTCGACGGTCTTGTCGATCACGGCATCGGGCATCACCACCATGTGATTCTTGGCGCCGCCGAGCGCCTGCACGCGCTTGCCGTGCTTGGCGGCGCCTTCGTAGACAAGGCGAGCGACCGGCGCCGAGCCGACGAACGAGACGGCGTCGATCCCGGGGTGCTCGAGGATCCCCTCGACGATCTCCCGGCCGCCGTTCACCAAATTCACCACACCGGCAGGCAACTCCAGCGCGTCCAGCTCTTCGAACGCGATCTGCTGGGTCATCGGCACCTGCTCGGACGGCTTCAAGACAAACGCATTGCCACACGCGATCGCGAACGGCAGGAACCAGAACGGGACCATCGCCGGGAAGTTGAACGGCACGATCGCCGCGCACACGCCGACCGGCTGGCGGACGGTCTCGGCGTCGATGTTGCGGCTGACGTCCTCGAGGATCCGGCCCTGCATCGTCGTCGGGACCGCGCATGCGGCCTCGACCATCTCGATCATCCGCGCCACCTCGGCGCGGGCGTCGGAGATCGTCTTGCCCATCTCCAGCGTCACCGACTGCGCCAGATCCTCGCTGCGCGCCGTCAGGCGCTCACGCAGCTCGAACAGCTTGCGGGCCCGCGCGATCGCCGACACCCCCCGCCACGCCGGCAGCGCCGCCCGTGCCGCGGCGACCGCCGCGTCCAGGTCCGCCCGACCGGACAGCGGTACCCGCGCGATCGCCTGACCGGTCGCCGGATTGGTGACGTCCAGCTCGCCGGTCGCGGCGGCCGCCGGCGTCCAGCTGCCCGCGATGTAGTTGTCGATCAGACGGGTGGCGGTGTCGGTGGCGGTCATCTGAGCTCCTGAGGGGTGGGCACTCGCGATCTGGTCTCAAGTAGTAAACGTCATACCGGCGTGACACGAGTTTGGTCCAATTCGGGCGAGAGCCACGATAGGGTGCCGTCGGCGGTCCAGGCCGGGGCCGCCCGTAACCCGTCCACGATTCAGGAGTCACCGTTGAAGCGCCGTCTCTTGTCCTTCGCCGTCGCGCTGGTCGTGTGCTCATCCGGAGCCGTGTTCGCCGCCAGCGCTGCCGCCGCGCCATCCGTGAGCGCTACTGCGCCCGTCGCCTGCCCGGGCACCTTCCAGGTGCTCAACAACGATCGAGTCGGCTCGCTGTCGCTGCCCGCGGGCCCGTACGTGATCAGTATCAGCGGCAAGCTCAACTGCGCCCGGGCCTCATCGCTGTTCACGACGTTCCTGTATCAGTGGACCGGGGATCTCCCCGGCGGCTGGGTCGTCACCGCCAACGGTTTCCGCAACGGCGCGACGTCGTTCACCGTCGCGCGGACACGCCGCAAGCCCCCTTCCCCGGCGCCGTCGAGCCGCACCTGTCCGGGGACGTTCAGCGTGCTGCACAACGACCGGATCGGCCCCACCTCGTTCGCGCAGGGCAACTACGTGATCACGCTGCTGAAGCCGTCGACCTCGCACTTCAGCTGCCAGACCGCGTCGCGGACCTTCGCGTACTTCCTCAACACCCGCTCCTCCAAGCCGCTGCCGTACCCCTGGTTGCTCACCACCAAGACGAAGACGTTCACCGAGAAGACCACCGGCGTCGGCTTCCGCGTCGCCCAGGTCATGCTGCTCGGCGCTCCCCAGACCGGTCCCAAGGTGACCGCCGGCGGCGGTGAGACCGTCGGCACACCGTGCCGGCCGCTGTACCGGGTGACCGGCGGCAACGCGCGGATCGACAACTTCGTGCTGGACCGGGGCACATACCAGATCTGGGCGATCGGCGGCCTGTCCTGCACGCAGGCCCGCAAGGACGTGGTGCGCGCCGTGGCGCTCAGGACCACGCTGCCGAAGGGCTGGAAGCACAACATCGCCAAGGCGATCGTCACCGTCGGCGGCGGCCGGGGCTTCCGGCTGAAGCTCGCGCCGTAAGGCGTCACACGGATCGGCCGGAAGCTCCCGGCCGATCCGTGACACGGTCCCCACGCATGATCGAGCTGCGGCCGATGCACGACGACGACCTGCCGCGGGTGCGTTGCTGGCTGCAACAACCGCATGTCGCCCGCTGGTGGCTGCAGGACGAGACCGCCGCAGAGCAACTGGATCAGTACCGGCGGGTGCTGGCCGGCGAAGACCACGGCACGCACCTGCTGATCGCCGTCGAGCGCGGCCGCGGGGCGGTCGGATGGTGTCAGTGGTACCGCTGGGCCGACACGCCCGACGAGGCGCGTGAGCTCGGGACCGATCCCGACGAGCTCGGCTTCGACTACGCGCTCGGGGATCCGGCCGCGATCGGGCGCGGTCTCGGTACCGAGCTGATCGCCGCGCTGATCGCCGAGATCCGCCATCACCATCCCGGCGCCGCGATCCTCGTCGAGCCCGAGGCGGCCAACACCGCGTCGTGCCGCGTGCTGGCGCGAAACGGCTTTGCACTGATCGACGTTCGGCCGCTGTCGTTCGAGCCCAACGACCACCCGATCGCGATCTACCGGCTCGCGGGGGGCGGATAGCCTAGAACCGCGCGATGACCTTCTACATCACCACCGCGATCAACTACGTCAACGGCGCGCCCCATCTCGGTCACGCCTACGAGGCGATCGCGACCGACGTGCTCGCTCGCCACATGCGCCAGCGCGACCCCGACGTGTTCTTTCTGACGGGCACCGACGAGCACGGCGAGCCGGTCGCCGACGCGGCCAAGGCGCAGGGCCTGGAGCCCCAGGCGCTGGCCGATCAGAACGCAGCACGGTTCAAGCAGATGGACGCCGACCTCAACATCTCCAACGACTTCTTCATCCGCACCACCGACCCCGAGCACGGGGCGCGGGTCCAGGAGGTGCTGCAGCGTGTCCACGACAACGGCTACACGCACAAGGGCACCTACGAGGGCTGGTACTGCCCGCGCTGCGCGGACTTCAAGGTCGAGAACGAGATCCTCGAAGGCAACCTCTGCCCGATCCATTTCTCGCCGCTGACGCGTGAGCAGGAGGAGAATTGGTTCTTCGAACTGTCACGCTTCCAGGACCGGCTCGAAGCGTTGTTCGACGAGCACCGATCGTTCGTGATGCCGGTCGTCCGCTACAACGAGGCGAGGTCGTTCATCGAGTCGGGGCTGCAGGACGTCTCGCTGTCCCGCGCCCGCATGCACTGGGGCGTACCAGTCCCCTGGGACCCGAGCCATGTCTTCTATGTGTGGTTCGACGCGCTGCTGAACTACTACACGGCGCTCGGCTACGCGCGGCCCGGGGAGGACCTGACCGCGAAGTTCTGGCCGGCCACGTTCCACATCATCGGCAAGGACATCCTCAAGTTCCACACGGTGTTCTGGCCGGCCCTGCTGATGGCCGCCGATCTGCCGGTGCCCGAGCACGTGTTCGTCCACGGCTTCCTGCTCGGCGCCGACGGGCGCAAGATGTCCAAGTCGCTGGGCAACGTGCTCGACCCGTCCGACGTGCTTGACACCTGGGGCGTCGACGCGCTGCGCCACTATCTGATCCGCGACGTCTCGTTCGGCTCCGATGGCACGGTCGGGATCGACGGGGTCAAGGCCCGCTACGAGGGGGAGCTGGCCAACGAGTACGGCAACCTCGCCAGCCGCACGGTCGCGATGCTCCACCGCTACTGCGACGGCCGCGTGCCCGCCGCCGACACCGACCCCGTGCTGGCGGCCGAGTTCGCGGGGCTGGTCGGCGAGGTGATCGAGCTGATCGACGCGGCTGAGATCACGACCGCGCTAGAGCGGATCTGGCAGCGCGTGCGCCGGGCCAACCGCTACGTCGAGGAGCGCGCGCCGTGGCAGCTGGCGAAGGATCCGAAGGCTCACGGCGAACTGCATCGTGTGCTGGCGTCGTTGGCCGAGGCGCTCCGAGTGCTGAGCGTGCTGCTGTCGCCCTACATCCCCGAGGGCTCCGCTAAGGCGCTGGACGCGCTCGGCTCACCGGACCTGTCGCTCGCCGGTGCCGGGTTCGCCAAGCACGCGCTGCCGCGCCCCGTCGCCGAGCTGGCGCCGCTCTACCCCAAGCGCTGAGCGGCGACGATCGCCGCCAGGCCGTTGGCGGCGTCGACGAGCTCGTCCAGCTCGGCGGCGAGATCCGCCCCCACGGCGCCGCCGTCCGCGACCAGCTGCTCATAGTCGGCGCGGAGGTCAGGCAGCGAGCGCTGCGGTGGCCGCGCGCCCCAGCGCAACGCCTCCTCGACGTTCGCCAGCAGCGCGTCGAGCGACGCCGCGAGCCGTGACAGCCGGGGACTCGGGGGCGGCGGCTCGTGCTCCTGGGCCTCGAGCCGGAGCACGTGCGTGGCCTGGGTCAGCCGCAGCACGGTCGCCAGCGCGCCCTGGGCCAGCTCGGGGTCGATCCGGCGCGCCGGAGGCTCGGACAGCGACCGCGCCACGGTCGACTCGGCATTGACCCGGGCGAGCCGGACCCGGCGTGAGTCCACGCGGATCCCCTCCGGCGGCGGCCGGGTTCCGGCGGTGTAGGCGCCCAGCACATCGGCCAGGTACGCGCGCTGCGCGTCGAGCAGCTCGGCCAGTGAGTCACGCGCGGACGCCTCCGACCAGGTCGGCCACAGCGCGAACACGATCAGCCCCAGCGTGCCGCCGACGAGCGTGTCCAGCACCCGCGCGCCGGCCGTCGCCAGCGTGTCCGGACTGATCGCGTTGAGCAGGAACACGACCAGGGCGGTGATGAAGCTGAACCCGACGGTGAAGCTGGCGGGGAACGTCGCGTACGCCAGCCACGCCAGCAGGCCGACCAGTGCGATCGTGGCGCCGCCGGCCGGATGCACGCCGGCGGCGATCAGGCCGGCCAGCCCGGCACCGAGGACGGTGCCGAGCGCCCGTTCGGTCCCGCGCGTGAACGTCGCCCCATATTCGGGTCGCAGCACCGTTGCCGCCGCCACCACCATCCAGTATCCGCGTGACAGCGGCAGCTGCCGGGCGATCAGCTCGGCCGCCGGGACGACGACCGCCAGTCGTAGCGCGTGGCGGCCGACCGGCGACTCCCAGTTCAGATCGGCGCGTAGCCGCCACAGGTCCTGTCGCAGCTGGCGCAGTGGCCGATCGATTGGGCGGTGCGGACGCCGGCTGCGCAGGCCGCCGCTGCGGGCCGCCGACGGTGCCTGCACGCCGACCGCTCGCAGCTGACCGGCGAGCGCCGCCAGCCGCCGCTCCAGGATCCCGGTCGCCGGGTCGTCGGTGACGAACGCTCGATGATCACGGGCGGCGTCCAACTCACGGGTGAGCCGGTCGACCTCGGCCGTCAGCTCGCCCGCGCGGCTGCCGTCGCCCTCGATCACGCGGGCGGCGAGATCAAGCGCCACGACGGTGCGCCGGCGGAAGGCCGAGACGGCGGTCCGGGCCGTTTCGTGCGGCGTGGCGTGGTCGCTCAACGCGCGGATCGCGCTCAGCGCCACCCGGATCCGGAAGCCCTCCTCGAGCAGGCTGCGCAGCGCTGTCAGCGCCGAGTCGCCGAACAGCGCCGGCGCGCTCATGCCCTCCCGGGCGGTGTCGAGCAGCTTCGCCGCCGGCAGGCTCGAGCTGCGGCCCTCCGCGCCCGCCAGCGCCGACAGCCCCCGGTAGGCGGCGGCGGTCTCGCGGCGCTGGGCCCGCAGCGGCGCCGGCCAGCGGATCACGGTCAGGAACAGCACCTGTGCCCAACCACCGGCGAGCACCAGCCCGGCGAGACCGGCTGCCTGGCCGGCGGGCTCGGGGAATCGCCCGAACACGACCGCGGCGATGATCGCCTGGTTGCCGATCACGCCGCCGCGGTTGCCGACCCCGACGAGCAGCCCGCCCACCAGCGATACGGCGCAGAGCACGATCAGGTGGACCCACAGCACGCTGCCGCTGACGCAGCCGACGAGCGTCGCGAGCGCCATCAGCAGCGCGTCGGCGCCCATCACCCCCAGCGGCGGGCGGCCGCCCTGCACCCGCCACGCGATCCCGACCAGCATCGCGCCGGCCCCCATCGTCACGCCGGCGACCGGATCCCCCGCGGCGATCGGGATCCCGAGCACCGCGACGACCGGGATCGCCGCCAGCAGGCCGCCGCGCCAGGACACTGCCCGGCGGTCGAACCGCCCGGCCTGGCGGACGGCGGTCGTCAGCGAGGACGTAGTCGACACGGCTCCTAGGATGACCACTGTTGATCGACAGCCACACGCACCTGCATCTGTGCCAGGCGCCGGCGGCCGAGCTGATCGCCGACGCCGACCAGGCCGGCGTCACCCGGATGGTCACGGTCGGGACCGACTCAGACAGCTGCCGCCAGGCATTGCAGGCCGCGGAGACGTTCCCGCAGGTGTACGCGGCCGTCGCCCGCCACCCCAACCAGGCGAGCGGGTTCGGCGACGCCGACCTCGACGAGCTGCGGGAGCTGGCGTCCCACGAGCGCTGCGTCGCGATCGGTGAGACCGGGCTTGACTACTACCGCTCGGGCGCCACGCCGGACGAGCAGAAGCACGCCTTCCTGGCCCATATCGAGCTTGCCCGTGAGACCGGCAAGCCGCTCGTGATCCACACCCGCGACGCCGACGACGACACCCTGCGGATGCTCGACGCGCACGCCGCTGACCTGCGGGTGATCCTGCACTGCTTTTCGATGGGCACGCGGGTGCAGGAGTGCCTCGAGCACGAGCGCTGGTGGTTGTCGTTCGCGGGCAACAGCACGTATCCGCGCAACGCGGATCTGATGCTGGCGGCGGTCAGCACGCCGGCGTCGCGGCTGCTGGTCGAGACCGACGCGCCGTACCTGTCGCCGCAGCCGCGCCGCGGCCAGCCCAACGTGCCGGCCAACGTCGCGCTGACCGCGCACGCGATCGCTGCCCAACGCCGGGTCGAGTATGCAGAGCTCGAACGCACGGTCGACGGCGCGGCCGCCGCCGTGTTCGGCTGGTGAGCGTCCGCCAGCGTGAGCTCGGCCAGAACTTCCTGGTCGACCGCAACATCCTGGCCGTGATCGAGCGGCTCGCCGGGCTGGGGCCCGACGACGTCGTGCTCGAGGTCGGCGGCGGCCCCGGGATCCTGACCGAGCGGCTGGCCGCGCGCGCTGCGTTCGTGCACGTGGTCGAGCTCGACGAGCGCCTGCGCGAACGGCTGACCGCGGCTGTCGCCGGCGCCGGCAACGTCTCGCTGCACTTCGCCGACGCACTGACGCTCGACCTGGCAGCGTTGACGCCGGTTCCCGGCAAGCTCGTCGCGAACCTCCCGTACGGGGTCGCCGCGACCGTGATCCTGCGCACGATCGACGAGCTGCCGTCGCTGACGCGGTGGCTCGTGATGGTCCAGCGCGAGGTCGGCGAGCGGTTCGCGGCCGCGCCCGGCACCACCGCCTACGGGATCCCGTCGGTGCTCGCTCAGCTGGCGTGCGACGTCAAGGTGCTGCGGCCCGTCTCACGAAAGGTGTTCCGGCCGGTGCCGAACGTCGATTCGGTGCTGCTGGGGCTGACCCGGACCGGGCCGGCCGCCGGGCCGGAGCTGAGCGCGCTTGTCCACGGCGCGTTCGCGCACCGCCGCAAGACGCTCGCCGGCTCGCTGGCGCTGGTCACGCGCGGGCCACGTGCCGCCGAGCACGCCGGCTTGGCCGGCGCCGCCGGCCGCGAGCAGGTCCGCGCCGCCCTGACCGAGCTCGGCCAACCGCCCGATGTCCGCGCCGAACGTCTGTCGCCGCAGCAGTTCCGGGAGCTGGCGGAGCGGCTGTCGCGATGACCGTCCTGGAGCGTGAGCGCGCGTACGCGAAGATCAACCTGTGCCTGTTCCTCGGGCCGACCCGGCGTGACCGCCGCCACGAGCTGGTGACTCTGTACGACTCGGTGATGCTGTGCGACGAGCTGGTCGTGTCCGAGGCCGAAGCCGGCGCCGACCGCGTCCTGTGCGACGGCGTTCCGGGCCCGAACCTCGTCGCCGATGCGCTCGCCGCGCTGCGCGGCGCCGGGTGGGCGCCGCCGCCGTTGAAGGTCACGATCGACAAGCGGATCCCGGTGGCGGCCGGCATGGGGGGTGGCTCGGCCGACGCCGCGGCGATGCTGCGCTGCGCGCCACGGCTGGCTCCGGTCAGCCTGCCGGCGGTCGCCGAGATCGCCGCGGCGCTCGGCGCCGACGTCCCGGGTCAGCTGCGTCCCGGACCGTCGCTCGGCACCGGTGCCGGCGAGCTGATCGAGCGGCTGCCGCCGCTGACGCGGTACGGCGTGCTCGTGATCCCGCGGCCGTTCGCACTGTCGACCCCGGACGTGTACCGGGAGGCCGACCGACTCGGTCTGCCGCGCTCACCTGAGGCATTGGCGGTGCTGCACGGCTCGCTTGCCGCCGCGCTCCCGGCCGGGCCGCCGCCCGAACTGCTCGTCAACGACCTGCAGCCCGCGGCGCTGTCGCTGGCCCCCCAGATCGGCGACGCGCTCGACGCCGCCCACCGCGCCGGGGCTGACCACGCGCTCGTCTGCGGCTCGGGTCCGACCGTGATCGGGATCTTCGACGGGGCCGACGGCGAGCGCCGCGCGGCCGCCGCCGCGACCGCTCTGAGCGACCTTTTCGAGGGTGTGCTCGGCACCGGACCGGTCGATTCGTCACAATTTGTCGCCCTGGCGTGAGCAACACGACGATCACATACCTGGTCGGCGCGGGCTGCGGCGTGGTCGTGTTGATCGCGTTCTGCACCCTGCTGCTCGGACCCGCGATCAGCTCCTACCGGACACCGCTGCAGCGACTCGGGGCGGTCGTGCTGTCGTTCTACGTGCTGGGTGCGTTCATGGGCCTCGGCGTCCTGCTGGGGGCGCTGATCATCTACGAGTGGCCCAATTTCTTCTAGTGGTTTCAGTGCGGATCCTGAGGTGAGCGGCGTGGCCGAGAGCGCCGGGCGCGGCGACACGGGCACCCCCGATCTGGCCGCCTTCGCGGCGATCACCGACGCCGTCGAGGGTGGCGCCGGCCTGCCGGAGATCCTGCGCGCCGCCGCGCGGGCGCTGGACGCCAGCCTGATCCTGATCGACCGTTCGGCCGCGGTGCTGGCCGTCGCGGCGCGGTCGCCGGCCGATGAGCGCTCGCTGATGCGTGATGCCGAGGACGTCACCACGGTCGAGCTGAAGGTCGCCGACACGTCGGTCGGGCAGCTGCGGATGCGCAGCCGCGCCGGCAGCGGGGATTCGGCGATGCTGCGGCTGGTGACGACGCTGATCGCGTCCGAGGTCGAGCGTGTCCGTGCGCCTGAGCGCGCGTCCGAAGAGGCCGCCGCGAGCTTTCAGCGGGCAGTGCTGGCGCGCCGGATCGATGACCGCGACGACCTGATCGCGCGTGGCAAGGAGCTCGGCACCGACCTCGGCTCCGGCGCCAGCGTCGCGGTCGTTCGCGCCCACGCGCGCAACCCGACCGAGGACGACTGGCGCCGCCGGCTGCTGGCCGTCGCCGCCCGCGGCGCCCGCTCGATCGCCAACGGCGCGATCGCCACCCCGACCGAGGGCGACGGTGAGGTCGTGCTGCTCGTCCCCGACGGGGGCGGCGAGACCGGCCGCCGGGTGGCGGCCGCGATCCTGCGGGAGCTGGAGGCGGGACTGGCCGGATTCGCATTCCGGCTCGGCCGCAGCCGCCGCGTCGAGGACCCGTTGCAGCTGCAGCGCGCGTTCGACGAGGCGATGCTGGCGCTCAACGTCGTCGAGGGCGACCTGGAGCGGATCGAGCTGGCCTACGAGGAGACCGGCACCTACCAGTTGCTGCTGCCGTACATGCGAGATCCCGCCGAGCTCACGCGCTTCTACCGTGAGACGGTCCGCCCGCTGGTCTCATACGACGAGCAGTACGAAACCGACCTGCTGGGGACGCTCGCGACCTTCCTGGACTGCGACGCCAACGTCAACGCGACCGCCAGCCGGCTGATCACCCACCGTCACACGATCCGCTACCGGTTCGAGCGCGTCCGTGAGTTGACCGGTCTCGATGTCTCCTCGACCGACGGCCGCGAGAAGCTGTCGCTGGGCCTGAAGGCGATGCGCGTGCTCGGTATCCAGCGACCGCGGGGGCCCGCCACCGAGCCGGGCGCCGGCGGCGGTCGCGTCCCGCACTAGTCGTCGCTGGAGTCGAGCTCGCGCTCGACCGCCTGCGCGGTCAGCTCGCCGGCGACGCGCAACGGCTCGGTGCTGCGCAGTGCCCGCGCCAGCACGAACGCGCCCTCCAGCGCGCAGATCATCGCGATCACGAGCGCCCGCGCGGTGGCGGTCGGGAGCCCGGCGTCGGTGAAGCGCGGCATCCCGGCGGCGACCCACGACTCGAACACGTCAGCGCAGGCCAGGCGCATCGGCTCGCTGACCGAAGACACCTCGAGCGCGATCGTCGCGATCGGGCACGCATCGGCGTAGTCGGTCTCGACGAGGTGCTGGCCGGCGCCGGCGAAGAACATCCGCACGGCGGTCGGGAGGTCGGGCGCCGGGTCGAACACGGCTGGAATCAACTGCTCGTAGAGCGTGCCCGAGGCGCGGACCGCTTCGGCTCCGAGCTGCTCCTTGCCGCCCGGGAAGTGGTGATAGATCGAGCCGAACGGCGCCTGCGCGGCGGCGACGATCTGCTTGATCCCAGTCGCGTTGTAGCCCTGCCGGCGCATCAGCTCGGCGCTGGCGCCGACGATCCGCTCGCGCGTGTCCGGTCGTCGTTGTGGGCGGGGGGCAGTGGCGGTCATGCCGGGGAACTTTTGGCGTCCCCACACCGCCAGAAGGTCCCGGCCTCGGTCCGGGGACGGTTTGGTTCGGCCATCTCCGGTACTCTAGTCACTAGATCGATCTATCTAATCGGAGGTGCGCGATGCAATCGTGGCTCGGCCACAAGCTGATCTCGTTCGTGATGGGGCGCACGCGTGCCGGCGACATCCGGCCGACGCTGCTGCTCGACCATCCCGACGTCCATCTGACGTTCCCCGGCACGAACTCGTGGTCAGGCGTATTCCGCGGCAAGGCCGAGGTTGAGGCATGGCTGCGCCGCCTGGTCGCCGTCGGTCTGCAGACGTTCCCGGACGAGGTCGTCGTCACCGGTCCGCCGTGGCGCAGTACCGTCTGCGTGCGCGGCCACGACCACCTGGACGCGCCCGACGGCCGCCGCGTCTACGAGAACCGGTTTGTGATCTGGGGTCGCATGTCGTGGGGCCGGCTGCGAGAGTACGAGGTCTACGAGGACACCGACAAGCCCGAGGCGCTGGACGAGTTTCTGCGTGAGCAGCGACCGGCGCTGGCGGGCTGAGCGGTGCAGTCCTGGCTTGCGGGGGTCCTGCTCGGCTATGTGATGCGGCGGATCCGCGCCGGTGATCCCGGACCGGCGCTGCGGCTCGACGCGCCCGAGGTGACGCTGACGTTTCCGGGCGACTCGAGCTGGGCCGGCGTCTACCGCGGCAAGCCCGCAGTCGAGCGCTGGCTGCGGCGATTCGTGGCGACCGGCCTGCAGATCTATCCCGACGAGGTCGTCGCCACCGGCTTTCCCTGGAACACGACCGCCTGCATCCGCGGCCGCGTCCACCTGCGCGACGAGTCCGGCGCGATCATCTACGACAACCGCTACGTGATCTGGGGGCGCCTGGCGTGGGGGCGGATGCGTCAGTACGAGGTCTACGAGGACACCCAGGAGTCGGCGAGGCTCGATGCGTGGCTGACCGAGCACCGCCCGGAGCAGGCCGTCGGCTGGTGAGCTCGCTCAGCCGGCGGTGCGGCGCCGGACGGCGTCCGTGGTGCGGCGCTTGACGCCCGAGGGGATCCAGCGGCCGATCGTCGAGCGGTTGTCCGCGACGGCGCGGTAGGCCCGCTCGGTCGTGCGCGGGAAGCGGCCGAGCACGGTGCCGGGCACGGCGCCGCCGGGCAGCAGGGCCAGCAGCGGCGGCGCCGCGGCACCGGCCGACTCGCGATGGCCGGCCGGGTCGATCAAATGCCAGGAGGCGTTGCGCTGCTCCGGCGTGAGATCGTGCAGCAGTGCGTCGGCCGCCGGGGTGGCGAGCGCCAGCGGCCTCAGGCGACGGTGGCGGTCGGCGCGCAACAGCAGCGCCAGCAGTGTCTTGCAGACACCACAGTCGCCGTCGTAGATGACCGTCCAGTCGCCCACCCGCGGCGCCGGATCGCTCATCGTCTGAAGTACGATCGCGCCACCATGCCGGTTGCGATTATCACCGGGTCGGGAACCTACGCGCTCCCCGGATTCGAGCGCGCCCGGACCGAGCCGGTGTCGACGCCGTACGGCGAGGTGGCGGTTTCATCCGGCGAGTTCGCCGGCGTCGACGTGCTGCATGTCTCCCGGCACGGCACCGGGCACCCGCGGTTGTCCAACCACGTCACGCACCGCGCGAACATCTGGGCGCTGCACTCGCTCGGCGCGTCCGCGGTGGTCGCCTGCACAGCCTGTGGCGCGGTCGATCCGACGCTCGCGCTCGGGGGGCTGGTCGTGTTCGACGACCTGCACTTCATCTCCAACCGGCTGCCTGACGGGTCGCTGTGCACGTTCTTCGACACGCCCGGCGAGCCCGGCCGCGGCCACTGGGTGCTGCACGGCGGACCGTTCTCACCGTCGGTCAGGGCGGCGCTTGTGGCGGGCGCGGCCGAGTCGGGGCACGTCGCTCGTGACGGCGGCACCTACGGTCAGGTCGACGGGCCCCGCTTCAACACCCCCTCAGAGATCGCGTCGCTGGCCGCCTGCGGCGTCGTCGCGGTCAGCCAGACCGGGGGTCCCGAGACCGTCCTGTGCGGCGAGCTGGAGCTCCCTTACGGTCTGATCGGGTTCGTCACCGACCATGCCAACGAGGTGATCCCGGGCGAGCCGACCCCGGTTTCGACGCTCGCGTCGCTGATGGCCTCGAGCACCGCCGTGTTCGCCGACGTGCTCGAGGTCGCGGTCCGGCGGCTCGCGGAGCGGTCCGACCGCGAGGTCTCGCCCGCCGGGGTGATGCTCCGGTTCGATCGTCGTGACTGAGCGTCCGCTTCGTGGTGGCTGACACAGAGCGGCCGCCGCGGGTCGTGGTGATGGCCGCTGACCCTGAGGGCTCCCGGCGCCGTGCACTGGAGCTCGGACCGATGCTCGGCGACGAGTCGCGGGTCGCATCGATCGAGGCGCTGCTGGCGCGCCGGGCGCTCGAGTGGGCGCGCGTCATCGCCGGCAACGCCCCGGTCGTCGAAGCGGCCACCGATCTGACCGCGGCAGCCGCCCCCGACGGGCCGACGCTGGTCGTCTGGCCCGAGCTACCGGTGTGGCTGCCCGAGACCGGCGCCGCGGCGCTCGACGATCTCGCGGCGGGCTGCTCGGTCTCGATCGGCCCAGTGTTCGACGGCGCCCTGTACCTGCTCGCGCTCGCCGAGCCGATCCCCGAGCTGCTTGCCCTGGGCGAGCGTCCCTGGCAGGGCGTGCAGGCGATGGCCCGCGTGTTCGGCGTCGTCGAGGGGCGGCAGCTGGAGGTCGGGCTGCTGCGCGCCGAGCGCGGCCTGCGCCGGCCCGACGACGTGCGCGCGCTGCTGGCCGATCCGCTGACGGACGGGGCGTGGCGAGAGATGCTGAGGTAGCCTTGGCCGAGCAGCGTTTCCGTCCTACTGGGGAGTGGTGTAACGGGCAGCACAGGGGCCTTTGAAGCCTCTAGTTCCGGTTCAAATCCGGGCTCCCCAGCTGCTTCGAGTCGCCGCTTTCCGTCCGGCGTGCGAACGAGTGTTCGTGTCGTGGGATGGGAAGGTCCTGTCGTTGATCCTCGACCACGTCAAACGGTGCCGCGACGGACAACGCGGGTCCGCTGGTACGAGGCCGAGCGGGAGCGGGCGGCGGGCTCCGGGGGCGCCGGTTGCGAGGGCGCCGCGGACAGCGAGCCGGGCAGCCAGCTGGACCGTGATCGGTCGCAAGAGCGCTGGCCGTAAGGCTGATCAGGTAGCCGGCGTCAGCCAGCGTGGGAGCCCCGGCGGCTGCTCAGACGGGGTGTTCGACGTCGATCGGCGGGAGCTGTCGGATCTCGTCCTGGCTGAGCGTCAGCCGAATGACCTCGCCCAGGCGGTTCGTGGCGCTGATCGGAATCGCGACTGTCTTCTCGCCCCACAGGTGTCCCTCGTCGAGCAGGATGTGGGTCACCCGGTCGTCGCTGGGATCGATCACGAGCCCCTTGACCTTGCCGATCGGCCCGTCGGTGGCCTCCACGTGCTCGCCGCGGCGAACGTCGACATCGCCGAGCGGAAGCTTGGCGAAGGTGACGCCGCTGGAAACGAACGCGTTTTTGGGGACGGTTGGGGGCGATTCCGGCATCGCCAGCCCAAGGCCGGCCTGCCTGAAGTAGGGCAACCGGAGTGCCTGCGCTGGCGAGTAACCCGCCTGTCCCTCGACTCCGGGCAGGAACTCCTTCTCCTCCGCCGGCTCGAGCGCTTCGAACTCGGCTTTGCGGCACTTCAGCCGGATCTCCTTCGCCGTGGCGGCGGCCACGAGCGAGATCGGCACGAGATGGCCACGGTGCCGGCGGAGCTGTGACTCGACGTCCAGATAGGCGATCGCGTCGGCGATCGGATCGATGACCACGCGACTGAGGACTCCGCAGTGACCGTCGCTGCACGCGACATCACTGCCGACGATGAACTCCTCGATCTCACCCATGAGCGCAACGTCAACACTACACCCGAGCCTCCCCTCGCCGGGCGTCCGGACTTCGACTGGGCGTCGGTGCGGCGCGATCGCCGAACTCCGGCGTTCGATCGCATAGGATCAGCCCGTGACCGCGCCCGTCGTTGTCATCCTGGCCGCCGGTCAGGGCACGCGTATGCGCTCGTCGGTGCAGAAGCTGCTGCACCCGCTGTGTGGCCGGCCGATCGTCGACTGGCCGATCGCGGCGGCCCGGGCGGCGGGCGCCGGGCGGGTGGTGGTCGTCGACTCGCCGGAGCGGCGGCTCGAGTCAGTGAGCGGGGACGGGGTGGAGCTGGCGATTCAGCACGAGCCGCGCGGCACCGCCGATGCCGTCAAAGCGGCGGCCGGGCTGATCGGCCCCGACCAGACCGTCGTAGTGATCAACGGCGACGTGCCGCTGGTGCGGCCGCAGACGCTGCACGCGCTGATCGAGGCGCACGACAAGTCGCATTCGGCGGCGACGATCGTGACCGTCGTGCTGGCGGACCCGAGCGGTTACGGGCGGGTGATCCGGGCGCCGGACGGGACGGTCGAGCGGGTGGTCGAGACCAAGGCCGACGGCGACGCGACCGAGCACGAACGTCAGATCCGCGAGGTCAACACGGGCATGTTCGCGTTTGACGGCGACGCGTTGCTGATGGCGCTGGAGCAGGTGCGGACCGACAACGCCCAGGGGGAGTACTACCTGCCGGACGTGCTGCCGATCCTGCGCGCCCATGAGCGGACCGTTGACGCGTACGAGCTGGAGGATCCCGAGGAGCTGCTGCAGATCAACAATCGCGTCCAGCTGGCCGAGGTCACGGCTGTGGCGCAGCGGCAGATCCACGAGGCGCTGATGCTGTCGGGTGTGACGATCGTCAACCCATCGGCGACCGTGATCGATTACGGCGTCGAGATCGGGCAGGACACGGTGATCGCGCCGTTCACGAGCCTGCACGGGGAGACCGAGATCGGCGAGGGCGCGACGATCGGCCCGGGCACGACGTTGATCGACGCGGTCGTTGGCGACGGCTCCAAGCTGATCCAGTCCTACGTGACCGGCGCCGAGGTTGGCGAACGAGTCAGCGTCGGCCCGTTCGCGTACCTGCGACCGGGAACCGTTTTGCGCGACGGCTCGAAGGCGGGCACGTTCGTCGAGATCAAGAACTCCGACGTCGGTGCGGGCACGAAGATCCCGCACCTGTCGTACATCGGCGACGCCGACATCGGCGAGCAGACCAACCTGGGGGCGGCGACGATCACCGCCAACTACGACGGCTACCGCAAAAGTCGTACGCGAATCGGCAGCCGCGCCAAGACGGGCGTCGACACGACCCTGGTGGCGCCGGTGAGCGTCGGTGACGATGCGTTCACGGCTGCCGGCTCGGTGATCGGGTCCGACGTGCCCGACGGGGCCCTGGCGGGCTCGCCCGGTGTCTCGCGCTCGGCGCAGCGCACCGTCGACGGCTACGCGGCCGCGCGCGCCCGGCGTGCGGAGGCCGAGGGTGCGGGCGCGCCGGCGCCGGGCGACGGCGTGCATGTCTCCGTCTCCGCCGGAGCCGGACCCGACGAGGCCTCCGCCGGTGCTGTGCCCGAGACAGAGCCGGAGACCGAACCGTCTGATCCCGAGCTCGAGCAGATCCGCGAGTGGGTCGCCCAGGGCCGCACCGATGCCTGGATCGCCTACCGGCTCGGCGTCAGCGTCCAGCGAGTGCACGAGCGAAAGACCGAGGCCGGGGTCGATCAGCCTCCCCGGGTCGGCTCGCCGGAGCGCACATGAGCCCCGCCGAGTCGTCCACCGACGGCCGTACACTCACCGTGGAGATGCAGGTCGTGCCCACCCCGTCATCGACCACCGTTATGCGACGGGACTACGACAAGCGACTGATGCTGGCGAGCGGCCGCGCGAATCCGGAGCTGGCGGCGAAGATCGCCGACAAGCTCGGGGTCGCGCTCTCCAACGCGAACACGAAGACGTTCGCCAACGGCGAGGTCTACTGCCGGTTCGAGGAGTCGGTCCGCGGCGCGGACGTGTTCATCGTCCAGCCGACCTGCACGAACGTCGCGGCGGGATTCAGCGCCAACGACGCGCTGTTCGAGCTGCTGGCGATGGTCGACGCCGCGGTCGGCGGCTCGGCGCACCGGGTGATCGCGGTGACGCCGTGGTACGGGTACTCACGCCAGGACAAGAAGTCGGCGCCGCGGGAGCCGATCAGCGCCCGCCTGGTGGCGCGGATGCTCGAGACGGCGGGAATCGACCGGATCCTGACGATGGACCTGCATTCGGGCCAGATCCAGGGGTTCTTCCAGAGGCCGTGCGACCACATGACGGCGCTGGTGATGCTCACCCAGTACTTCGACGACCTTGATCTCGAGGACCTCGTGATCGTCGCGCCGGACGCCGGCCGGGTGAAGCTCAACAAGCAGTTCGCGGCCAAGATCGGCGCCGACCTGGCAATCCTCAACAAGGAGCGTCCCGCCCAACAGGTCGCCGAGATCAGCTACGTGATCGGCGACGTCGTCAACAAGACCGCGCTGATCGTCGACGACATGATCGGCACCGCCGGGACGCTGGCCGCCGCCGCTCAGGCCGTCCGTGACGCCGGCGCCCGTCGCATCTACGCGGCCGCCACGCACGGCAACTTCTCGGGCGACGCGTGGGCGAACCTGGCCGCGGCCGGCTTTGAGGAGGTGGTCGTGACCGACACGATCCCGCTCGCGCCCGGCGCTCCGGACAACGTCCGCGTGCTCTCCTGCTCGGACCTGCTGACCAACTCGATCCGGCAGATCTTCACCGACGGCTCGGTGTCGAGCTTGTTCGGCGGCGAGAATCAGCTGTTCTGAGCCAGGCACGCCGTTCAGAGGCCGGGCGGCCAGCTGCAAACCTTCGACTACGAGGTCGCGGCTTGCCAGTGGATGACACCGCTCCGACAGGTTCCGTAGTGACGCCTGTGCCAGATGACGCTCATCGTCCCTTTGACCTCGCCGTTCGTTGTGAACTGGCCAGCGAGCTTGAGAACCTGCCCGTCTTTGGCATGAAACCTCGACGCGAAGGCAAGCTGAGTGACCGCGAGCTGCGCGGTCGTCAGCGTGTCTACGACGCGGGTGTGGTCGCTGCAGCGCAGGCGGTAGTTGAACTTCAGCTCACGGATGGTGCCGCTGGCGATCGCGAATTTGACGATTTTGTGCTGGGAGCTCGAGCCGAAGTAGTGGCCGGCGAGCGGCGTCGGCTGGCTCGGGATCGGCGTCGGCGTTGCTATCGGTGTTGGCGTTGGTGTCGGTGTAGGCGTTGGGGTCGGGGTCGGGATCGGGGTCGGGGTGGGGGTCGGGGATGGTGTTGGTGTTGGTGTTGGTGTCGGTGTCGGTGTGAGCGTGCCCACCCAGTTCTCGGCCCACGTCGAGATCGAGTCTGCCCGGGTGAAGAAGTCCGGCAGATCGGTGAAGCACGGGTCGCTCGAGTTCCCGATGCCCCAGCTGGTGATCCCGACCTCGATCGGGCTGGCGGTCAGGTAGTCGGCGAGGACCGGCCCACCGCTATCGCCGCTGCAGGTGCCGGTCTTGAAGGTCGGCGCGTCGATGGTGCAGAGCTGGCCGGCCGCGTCGAAGGCGGAGTCCACGAGCGACGCCTCCTTCGTGCAGTACGTCGTCGACCGCGTGACGGTCGTTGCCCACTGCACCTGGTCTGGCCGTGAGTTGGGGTTCGAGCCGTCAGTCAGTCCCCAGCCCGCGATCGCGACCTTGGTCGGGGCCTGCCACAGCGACGTCTCGTCGGAGGTTGCGAGTGTGATCGCCGGGGCGGTCGTCGGGGTGCTCAACTCCAGCAGCGCGACGTCTCCGTAGTGTGTCGTCGGGTCGTAGCTCGGATACGGGATCACGTGCGAGACATGGCTTGTCTGTCCGGCCGAAGTGTCGGCCAGGTCCGGGCGGCCGGTCGTCACGTGGAACCCAGATGCCGGGGCGAGGGTTCCTGTCGTTTCGTCGTACGCGCAATGGCCGGCGGTCAGCACAACGTTCGACGACAGAACGGTGCCGGAACAGGAGTAGATCTCGTCTCCAAGATCGTCTTGGATGAACGCCAGCTCCGGCAGCACCCCGGCGGGTACCGCCGTGCCACCAACGATGTCTGGGTGCTCACGGCGAGGCCGGGCAGCGCTGGCTGCGCTCGGCCCAACCAGCCCGATGCCCAAAACGGCGACGACGATCGCAGAACATGCCCTTCGATGCCTCACAACGCTCCCGTATCCCTCTGTGGCGATCCACCGTACGCTAGACGTTCGTCGCGGGCAGCTCGGCGTTGCGACCTATCGGCTCCGGAGTTCGTCGATCTCCCGCGCCAGCCTCAGCAGCGCGTTCTGCGTGTTCGCGAGCATCCGCTGGAGACTCCGCACCGTGTCTGGGGCTGCCTCACCGTGCTGCAGGCCCTGGAGCTGGTCTTGGCTCAGCCGGTGGCCCGAGAGGAGTTCCTTGATCTCTGTTTCTAGATCGCTCATGCGCTGTCGCCTTTCGCGGGAGTGGTCGACAGCGAAGCGTACGGTTTTGCGGTCGGCCCGCGCCGCCGAACGCCGTGACGCGGACCTTGGCGAGTTCCTGCGGCCGGTCCGGCGCAACTCGCCAAAGCTCACGGTGCCGCGCGTGACGGATCGACCGCCTGACCGTAGTGTCCACAGGATGCTGCGGTATGGGCGGGTGATCGCGATGGTCGTGGCCACGGTGGTGGCGGCATCGGCCGCGGGCGCGATTGCGGCGGCGGCGACGTTCGGCGGCGGGGGGGACGGGCAGCCCGGTGCCCTACGGCCACCGCCCGCGAGATCGCCGAAGGCACGGGCGAACCGCCGCGCCGCCCGGCGCGATGCGGCATCGCTGGTGACGAAGCTGAAGCTCCCTGCCGGGGCGACGAGGGTGGCCTCGGAGCCGGCGCATGACCACGGCTATCTGAAACCGCTGTCGCTGCTCGAGGCCGAGTTCGCGAGCGCGACTGCGCACGCCTGGTGGACGGTGCCGGGCGGACCGCAGATGGTGATCGACGCGATCGAGGCGAATCCGCCGGCGGGGGCGACGCAGGCCGGAACGGGCAGTAGCGGCAACTTCAAGACGGGCACGTCCGCGCTCGATGTCGACTACCAGTGGCCGGCGATCGCCGGCGTGCTCGGTGCTCGGCTGCTCGACGTGACGGTCACAAGCATCGGCGGCGGTCTGACCGGCGTGCTCGTCGAGTCGCAGAGCGTCTGGATCGTGCCGCGACCGGCGAGCGAGCGAATCCCGGCGGCGACGCGCATCGTCCAGATCTCGAGCGCCGTGCCCGGAGCCGCGAATGGCGGGACGATCACCGTCACGCGCCAACGGCGGGTCGGCTCGATCGTCGCGCTGCTGAACCGGCTACCGATCGTGCAGCCCGGCGTGACGGGTTGCCCGGCGATGATCGATCCGAAGACGATCACGATGACGTTTCGCGCCAGCACGTCCAGCCCCGTGCTCGCGCTGCTGCGGTTCGCCGATTACCGGCCCTGGAAGGCCGCGTATTCCAGCGAGTGCGCGCCCGCGCTGCTGTCGATCGGTGGGCGCAGCCAGCCGGCGCTTGACGGCGGCGATTTCATCAGGCGGATCGAACGGATTCTCGGTCTCAGCATCACATAGCGCGTCGCCGCCGACGACGGCGCGGGCGTGTAGCGTTGGCGGGTAGCGATGACCAACGCATTTCGTGAAGCGGTGCAGCACCGGGATCTCGACGCGATGGCCGCGGCACTGCATCCGGATGTTGTGTTCCACAGCCCGGCGGTGTTCAAGCCCTACGAGGGCCGCGAGGCGACGATCGGACTGCTGCGCCACGTGCTCGAGGTGTTCGAGGACTTCCGGTATCTCGACGAGCTCAGCGGCGACGGGTCCCATGGGCTCGTGTTCGCCGCGCGGGTCGGCGACCGGACGCTCCAGGGATGGGACTACCTCAAGCTCGACGCCGACGGGCTGATCACCGAGCTGACCGTGATGGTGCGCCCGCTGTCGGGGCTGATCGCGCTCGCGCAGGCGATGGCCGAGCGGGTTGCCACCGACGCGCCGGCCTGAGGCCCGGCGCGATCGGGACGCCACATGTTCGACCGCGTCCATTCCGAGCGGGCAGTGCGCCTGATGGATCTGCTCGGGCTGTCCGAGGACGAGCTGTGCGAGACGCTTGCGGTCGACCCGTTGACACTGTTGTCGGGCCAGCTGGACCACCGGCCCGAGCTCCCGATCCTGCTGACGTTGCTCGACGAGGCGTCCGAGCGGGTGGCGCCGGCGGCGCTGCGCCGCTGGGTCAGGACCTCCGGTCCGGCGGGCAGGCCGATCGATGCGCTGACGCGGCGGGATTTCGGCGCGTTCGAGGACGCGCTCGCGGAACTCGAGCGGCGGGGCTTCGTCGTGCGGCGCCGGGGCGACGCGAACAGTGGGTGAGCCGTTCGTGCACCGGCTGCGGGTCCGCTACGCCGAGTGCGACCCGCAAGCGGTCCTGTTCAACGCGAACTACCTGGCGTACATCGACCACACGGTCACCGAGCTGTGGCGCGCCGCGTACGGGGGCTATGAGCGGATGCTCGAGCGGGGCGTCGACATCGTCGTCGCCGAGGCACGGCTGCGGTTCCTGCGCTCAGCCCGGTTCGATCAGGAGCTCGATGCCGAGATGCTCGTCACGCACCTGGGGACGACCAGCATGCGTTCGAGTCACCGGCTGATCGACGCCAGCGACGGCGCCGTGCTGATGGAGGCGGACACCCGGCACGTGTGGTTCGACACTCAGACCGGGGTCAAGACGCCGATCCCCGACTGGGCGCGGGCCGGGCTCGAGCCCTGGCACGCGCCCGCCGCGTGATCACGACTGCTGCGTGTCGGCCTCGGGCTTGGGCGGCTTCTTGGGCCAGATCCCGATGAAGTAGTGAAACGCGTGCGCGAACGCGCGGTCGACGGCCGCCGCCGAGGCGGCCATCACGCCGGCGCGCAGCGCCTGCGCGCCGATCACCTTGACCGCGGTCCCCTGTCCTGTGCCCGGTCGTGGGGGCGGCGCCTCGTCGATCTTGGTCCAGACCGACTCGAACGCCTTGCGGCCGATCCGCGCGGCAATGATCCCGCCGATGATTCCGAACGGTTTGTAGAGCAGCCTCATCCGTGGCAGCCTAATGGTTCGACGCCGATGGCGACGCGAGGGAACGAGCACTGTCCCGATCTGAGTCGCTGCGCCCGTTGGCTATGCAAACGGGCGCTCGATGCTCCATCTGGAGATTGTCTATGACCGCCTCACGTGGGTAAATAGTGTCGATGACGTTGCCGATCTGTTTAAAGGAGCGCCCATGGCGGATCCGGGTCAACCCAACGACGATGGTGCGGCCGAGGAGCTGCTGAGGGCGGCGCTGCTCGACGATTCGTCGGCGGTCGCGGTTTCGCTGAAGGTGCAGGGGCTGCCGCTGAGCGACTCGATGACGGTCATCTTCCACGCTCGCCGTGATCTGGGAACGCTGCAGACGTATGTCACCTGGGGCGCGCTCGGCGCGGGATCGACCGTCTCGGCCGGCGCGCTGCTGCGCGTCCCGTGCGATCTCGACCTCGCCAACGCGGAGGACCGAGCTGAGGCCGAGCAGCTGTACGTCGACCAGGCGACCGCGCTGCGCGATGCGCTGGTCGGCGCCGACACCGTGCTCGACGTCTGGCGCGAGCCGCTGTCGGAGCTCGCCGGCTCCGGCGTCGCGGTCGACCACTCCACCCGGCTGTCGGTCCAGCTGCCCGCGCCGCGGCTGCTGCCGACCGCGTTGGTCGCGACCGAATCGCAGCTGGTCGTCACGCCGGTGTGCAGCGCCCGGACGCTGGCCGACGGGCGGCCGCCGATGGGGATCGCCTGCGCGCAGCAGGAGTTTTCACGGATCTACCCGCTGGCCGACGACCCCGAGCGCTGCGTCGAGGAGTTCCTCGAGCTCGCTCACGAACACGCGCTCGCGCTGGCCGAGCGGCTCGATCACCAGGAGGCGTCGGTGATGCGGTTCATGGAGCTCAGCGACTCCTGAGCGTGAATTGCCGGTCAGTCGCTGCTGACCGGCACCCGCGGCGCCGGTTCACGGATCGGCCGGCGCTCACGCGGCGGCAGCTTGTCGCCGAGCCGGTCGTGGTCGCGCAGCCGCACCGCAGCGGGAACGGCATCGGCCAGCGGAATGCCGCCGGACGGCGGCTCGGGACGCGACGGCGGCGTCTTCGGACCGCCGCCCCAGCCGTCGTCGGCCTCGCCGTCGCTCCACTGTGGGGCCGCGGAATCGTCTCGCAGGGCGGGGAGGAGGAGCACGGCCACACAAGCCAGACCGAGGATGTGAACCCCCGCGATCCAGAAGATCAACTTGACCCCTTCGGCCATGGCTTGAGCTTACAGCAGGCTTACCTGGCGACAAAGCGGTTCGTGCGCATCGGCACGTCAGCGGTCATCTTTCCGACGTACCGATCGGCACCTCGACGAGCCGGTCCCCACCGCCGCTCAGAAGCGAGCGCTACCATCGGACGCCGCCGATGGCACCGAATCAGACAACCGCCTTGCAGGTCTCGCCACGTGAGCCCGCCGGTTCGCGCCAGGCGCGGCGCCTGCGCCGCACCGGTGAGGTCCCCGGCGTCGTCTACGGCGGCGGCGAGGACCCACTGAGCTTCGCGGTCCCGGAGCGCATCTTGCGCCACGCGCTGGCGGACGCCGGCGCGGTGATGGAGCTGACGGTGCAGGGTGGCGGCTCGACACCGGTCGTCGTCAAGGAACTGACGCGCCATCCGGTCAGCGGCGCCACGGTGCACATCGACCTGCTGCGCGTCCGGCTGGACGTCAGGATTCAGGCGACCGTCGCGCTCGAGCTGACCGGCGTCGACGACGCTCCCGGCACCAAGGACGGCGGGGTGCTCGAGCAGCCGCTGCGCGAGCTCAACATCGAGGCGCTGCCGAACGACATTCCCGACTCGGTCACCCACGACGTGTCCGAGATGCAGATCGGCGACACGGTGACCGTCGAGGCGCTCACCACGCCGGCGTCGCTGACGCTGCTCGACGACCCCGAGACGGTGGTCGCGACGTTGAGCCCGCCGCGCTTGCAGGTGGAGTCCGACGACGAGATCGAGTCAGAGACCGAGGTCGTCGGCGAGGCCGCCGAGGCCGCCGGCGGCGACGCCGGCTCGGGCAATTCCGGCTCCGACGCCGACTAGGCCCACGTGCCACTCCCGGGTCGCCGCGGCGCCCCCGCCGACTGGCTGATCGTCGGGCTGGGCAACCCCGGCGCCGAGTACGCCCGCACCCGGCACAACGTCGGGTTCATGATCGCCGAGCTGCTGATCGAGCGCTGGCAGCTGTCCAAGCCCAAGCGACGGTTCAAGGGCCTGCTGAGCGAAGGGCGGATCGGCACACCCGGGGTGCAAACGCCCGTCCGCGCCGCGGTGCTGATGCCGCAGACCTACATGAACGACGCCGGCCGCAGCGTCGGTCCGGCGCGCGGCGCGCTGGGGATCGAGGCGCTCGATCACGTGCTCGTGCTGCACGACGAGATCGACATCCCGTTCGGCGAGATCCGTCCGCGGCTCGGCGGCGGGCTGGCCGGCCACAACGGCCTGAAGTCGATCCGGGACGGCCTCGGCTCGACCGAGTTCGGCCGTGTCCGCGTCGGCGTCGACCGGCCGCCGACGACCGACCCCGACCGGGTGGCCGCGTACGTGCTGGGCCGGTTCTCGGAGCCCCAGGCCGACGTCGAGGCGCTCGTCGCGCGGGCCGCGGACGCCGCCGAGCGGGTGCTCCAGGACGGCTATCCGTAGCGCTGCGCGTTCCTAGACTGATTGGGGGGGTTCCAGCTACCCTCGCCCGCCTGCCCCGCCGATGATCAACGCTCTCCTCTCCCATGCCTATGACGATCCGCAGACCGACGCGCTCGCCGCCGGCGGCGGCGAAGCGTTTGTCTCGCTGTCGCTGCGGCCGTACCTGATCGCCGCGCTGCTGGCGCGGGATCCGGAGCGCCCGGCGATCGTCGTTGCCGGCGACGACCGGGCGGCGCGGGATCTGGCCGCCGGATTGCGCACCTGGCTGGCGCCCCGGTCGGTCCGCTACTACCCCAGCCGCGGTGTCGCCTACGAGTCACATCTGACGCCGCCGCCGCACCTCGTCGGCCTGCGGATCGCCGCGCTGGATTCGCTGGTCGATCCGGCCGAGCAAATCCACGGCGCACCGGTCGTGGTCGTGTCGGCCGTCGCGCTGTCGGAGAAGGTGCCCGACCGATCGATGCGCCCGCACGGGTTCGTGCTGCGTACCGGTGACCTGATCGATCTCGACGAGACGGCGCTGGAGCTCGTCGCCGCCGGTTACGAGCGCGTCGACCAGGTCGAGGATCGCGGTCAGTTCGCCGTGCGCGGCGGCCTGCTGGACCTGTTCTCGGCGACCGAGGACCGGGCCGTCCGGGTCGATCTGTTCGGCGACGAGATCGAGTCGCTGCGCTGGTTCTCGACGTTCACACAGCGCTCGCTGGGCGACGCTGACTGCGTCGAGGTGGCGCCCGCCGCTGAGCTGGCGCCTGAGCACCGGGAGCTCGCCGAGATCGCCGCGTTGGAGGAACCGGGCGACCGTCCCGACATCGCCGAGCTGCTGCCGGTCGAGAGCTTCCATCCGCTGCTGGAGCTGATCGGCGAGCAGGCATCGGTCACGATCGCCGGCGCCGAGGACGTGCAGCCGGCGCTGGCCGACCACTGGCAGGACGTCTCGGCGGCGATCGCCGACGAGGACGCTCAGCATCTGTACGTCCCGCCTGAGCAGGTCATCGCGGCGCTCGCCGAACGGGTCAAGGTGCGACTCTCGAGCATCGATCAGGACCAGGCTTACGCGTTCCGCGGACAGGCTGCCGACGTCGCCGCGCGCGGTCTCAAGGAGGCCGAGCCCGAGCTCGAGAAGCTGTCGCGCTCGGGGTACCGGACGGTCGTCGCGTTCGCGCGCCGCGGCGAGGGTGAGCGCTTCGGCTACAACCTTGGCCGGCTCAAGGTCGATTGGCTCGACGACGGCGACGGCAATCTCAACGGCGCCGGCGGCGCCGACGCGGTGACCGTGCCGGATGCCAAGCCCGGCCGGATCACGCTGGTCCAGGCGCGGATCGAGCACGGCTTCATCGCGCCGCAGTTCCACCTGGCGGTGATCCCCGACCACCGGCTGTTCCAGCGCCGCCGGGCAGAGCGGACGGGCGGCGCCGGCGGAGGCGGTCGCCGGCGGGGCGTGCTGCGCAGCTTCTCCGAGCTGCGCACGGGCGACATCGTCGTTCACGAGGACCACGGGATCGCGCGCTTTGCGGGGTTTGACACCAAGACCGTCGCCGGCATCACGCGTGACTACCTGTACCTCGAGTACGCGGGCTCGGATCGCGTGTTCGTGCCCGTCGACCAGCTGGCGAAGATCAGCCGGTTCGTCGGCGCGGGCGGCGCCCACCCGCCGCTGTCCAAGCTCGGCGGCAACCGCTGGGACCAGGTCAAGTCCCGCGCGCGCCGCGCCGCCCAGGAGCTGGCCGGCGAGCTGTTGAACCTGTACGCCGAGCGCAAACGCCGTGAGGGGCACGCGTTCCCGCCGGACACCGACTGGCAGCGGGAGTTCGAGGACGCGTTCCCGTATCAGGAGACGCCCGATCAGCGCGACGCGATCGAGTTCGTCAAGGCCGACATGGAGACGCCGCGGCCGATGGACCGGCTGATCTGCGGCGACGTCGGCTACGGCAAGACCGAGGTCGCGCTGCGCGCGGCGTTCAAGGCCGCCCAGGACGGCAAGCAGGTGATGGTGCTGGCGCCGACGACGATCCTCGCGCAGCAGCACTACGGCACCTTCTCCGAGCGCCTGAAGGACTACCCGGTGACGATCGACTACGTGTCCCGGTTCCGCTCGGCCGCCGAACAGAAGGCCGCGATCGCCCGCTTCGGCCGGGGCGAGGTCGACATCCTGATCGGCACCCACCGGCTGTTGTCACGTGACGTCCGCGCCAAGGACCTGGGGCTGCTGATCCTCGACGAGGAGCAGCGATTCGGCGTCAAGCAGAAGGAACTGCTGCGCCAGCTCAAGCTGCGGGTCGACGTGATCACGATGAGCGCCACCCCGATCCCGCGCACGCTGCAGATGTCGATGGCCGGCGTCCGTGACATCAGCGTGATCGAGACTCCGCCCGAGGGCCGCCGCCCGATCAAGACGTTCGTCGGCGAGTACGACGAGGAGCTCGTCAAGCGCGCGCTGCTGCGTGAGTCCGACCGGCACGGACAAGCGTTCTTCCTGCACAATCGCGTCGAGACGATCGAGGAGACGGCGGTGCGGCTGCGCGGCCTGTGTCCCGGCATGCGGTTCCTCGTCGCCCACGGGCAGATGGACGAGGGAACGCTCGAGGAGCGGATGATCGCGTTCCTGCGCGGCGATGCCGACGTGCTTGTCTGCACGAGCATCATCGAGTCGGGGATCGACATCCCGCAGGCCAACACACTGATCGTCGAGCGCTCGGATCAGTTCGGGCTCAGCCAGCTCTACCAGATCCGTGGTCGCGTCGGCCGGTCCCGGGAGCGAGCCTACGCGTACCTCCTGTATCCGAGCGCGGCGGCGCTGACACACGAGGCCGGCCAACGGCTGAGTGCGCTCAGCGATTACACCGAGCTCGGGGCCGGCTTCAAGATCGCGATGCGCGATCTCGAGCTGCGGGGCGCCGGCAACCTGCTCGGCGACGAGCAGTCCGGCCACGTGGCGGCACTCGGGTTCGAGCTCTACATGCAGATGCTCGACGAGGCGGTCGCGGCGGCCGGAGGCGACGAGCGCGACGACGACTGGGAGCCGGTCCGGCTCGATGTCTCGATCGACGCCTACGTTCCCCCTGACTACATCCCCTACGAGCAGGCCAAGGTCGACGTCCACCGCCGGATCGCCGGTGCGCGCGAGGTTGCCGATCTGATGGCGTTGCGCGAGGAGCTGTCTGACCGCTTCGGCGAGCTGCCCGAGCCGCTGGACAACCTGATCCTGCTGCAGCAGGCGCGGATCAAGCTCGGCCAGGCCGGCGCGCAGGCGGTCACCGTCCGTGGCGACCGGCTGGCGGTGACACCGATCGAGCTCGACTCGGTCAAGGCCAAGGCGATCCGCGCTCAGATCCCCGAGGCGCTGTATGAATCCGGCAAGTCGCAGCTGTCGGTCCGGGTCCCGAAGGATCCAGCGCAGCGGTTCCCGGCGATCGTCCGCGCGGCCGACGTGCTGCTCGCCGTGATCCGCGAGGCGGAGCCTGAGCCGGTCGTGGCCGAGATCGCGGCGGTGTACTAAGAGCCTGATAAGACATTCGCGTCGCGGGCCGCAGCGCCGGAAATCTGCCGCTACTATCGCTGCGGTCCTGATGAAGTCTTTGAGGTCCATCCCGGCGCTCTGCGCCTTTTTTGTGGTCGCAGCGCTGATCGTCGCGGGCTGCGGCTCGTCGTCGTCGAAATCCTCATCGAGCAGCGCCACCACGGTGCCCGCCACCGACGCTGCGGTCGTGGCCGGCAACCCGATCACCAAGCGGGCGGTGTACCACTGGATGTACGTCGATGCCAAGGGCGAGGCGGCGCAGGATCCCGGCGCGCCGGTGATCGTCCCGACCGACCCGCCAGAGTTCCCCAAGTGCATCGCGCAGGTCAAAAAGGAAATCCCGACGCTTGCCAAGGAGTCGGACGCGAAGATCCGCACCGCGTGCCAGAGCGCGTTCACCTCGTACGCCCAAGCCGTGATGGGTTTCCTGATCACGGGCTACTGGTATCAGGGGACGGCGCACAAGCTGGGGATCACCCTGACCAAGACCCAGCTGCAGGCGGCGATCACGAAGGCCAAGACGGCGTCGGGGATCAAGACCGCCGCGGCCTACAAGACGTTTCTGAGCACGTCGGGCTACACCGACGCCGACATCTCCTACCGGATCCGGATCTCGACGCTGTACAGCAAGCTGATCAAGCGCCACCCGACGGCGGTCACGAGTGCCGAGATCGCCAGTTACTACGCGGCGCACAAGTCCAGCTACGGCTCCGCCGAGAAGCTCAACCTGCGGATCGTGCTCGCCAAGACGCAGGCCAACGCCAACGCCGCCAAGTCGGCGCTGCAGCGCGGCCAGAGCTGGGACGCGATCGCCAAGAAGTACTCGATCGACCCGACCACGAAGGACAGTGGCGGGCTGCTGACGGGCATCACCGCCAATCAGGAGGACGCGGCGCTCTCCAAGGCGGCGTTCGCGGCTCCGCTCAACAAGCTCGAGGGCCCGGTCAAGGGCCAGTTCGGTTACTACGTGTTCGACGTCCTGAAGAAGACTCCGGCCACGCAGGAGACGCTCACGCAGGCGACCGCGGCGATCAAGCAGACGCTGACGACGCAGAAGACGGACGCCGCCGAGAAGCTGGTCAACAGCCTGGCGTCGAGCCAGTGGAAGAGCTCGACCGTGTGCTCGCAGCTGTTCGCGATCACCGACTGCTCCAACTACGTCAAGCCGAAGACGACGACGACCGCGACCGCCCCGACGACGACGCCGGCGCCGACCGTCACCAGCAAGAGCTCCACCAAGAAGAAAAGCTCCACCAAGAAGAAGAGCTCGGCGAAGTCCTCGACGACGAGCTCAAGCTCCTCGAAGTAGCCGATGACCGGCTCCGGCTCCGGCGACGGCGCCGCGACGCCAGACGACGCCCGATCGGCGTCCGACGCCGCCGCCGCGATCACGCGGCTGGACGAGATCGCCCACCGGCTGCGACGGGAGTGCCCGTGGGACCGTGAGCAGAACGAGCGGACGATCGTGCCCCACACGGTCGAGGAGGCCTACGAGCTGGCCGACGCGGCTCAGCGCGGCGATGACGCCAAGCTGCTGGACGAGCTCGGCGACGTGCTGTTCCAGGTCCACTTCCTGTCGCTGCTGCTGCAGGAGCGCGGCGCCGGCGATCTGGCCGCGGTCGCCCGGCATGTGACCGAGAAGCTGATTCGCCGCCATCCGCACGTGTTCGGCGAGACCGAGGTGGCCGACGCCGCCGAGGTGCTGGCCAACTGGGACCAGATCAAGCGCACCGAGGCCGGCCGCGAGCCGGGGATCTTCGGTGAGGTGCCGGAGAATCTGCCCGGGTTGCTGCACGCTCGCAAGCTGCAGCGCCGCGTCGCCGCCACCGGCTTTGACTTCCCCGGCGTCGAGGGTCCGCTGGGAGCGCTGCAGGACGAGCTGGCCGAGCTTGAGCTGGCGGTCGACCGCGAGGACCGGCAGTCACGCTTCCACGAGCTGGGCGATGTCCTGTTCGCGTCCGTCAACCTGTCGCGCAAGCTGCATCTCGATCCCGAGCTGGCGCTGCGCGCCGCCTCGGAGCGGTTCCGCGGCCGCGTGCTGGCGGCGGCCGAGCTGGCCGCATCCGACGGCCGAAGCTGGGACGATCTGCCGGCCGAGCAGCAACTCCAGTATTACGCCAGCGCCCGCCTGAACCACGAAGGAGACGCCAGTTCGCGATGAGCCAGATCGAGCATGTTCACGCCCGCCAGATCCTCGACAGCCGCGGCAACCCCACGGTGGAGGTCGAGCTCAGCGTGCGCTCGGGCGCGTGGGGACGTGCGGCCGTCCCGTCAGGTGCCTCGACGGGCGAGTTCGAGGCGACCGAGCTGCGTGACGGCGGCTCTGACTGGATGGGCAAGGGCGTCACTCGCGCGGTCGACAACATCAACGGCGAGATCGCCACCGCCGTGCGCGGTCAGGACGCCGCCAGCCAATCCTCGCTGGACCGGATGCTGATCGCGCTCGACGGAACGCCGAATAAGGCGCGGCTTGGCGCCAACGCGATCCTCGCTGTCTCGCTCGCGGCCGCGCACGCGTCAGCGGCGGAGGAGCGGCTGCCGCTGTGGCGCTATCTCGGCGGCGAGACCGCGCACATCCTGCCGGTGCCGATGATGAACGTCCTCAACGGCGGTGTGCACGCGGACAACGCGGTCGACTTCCAGGAGTTCATGATCGTCCCGGTCGGGGGCGGGTCGTTCTCGGAGGCGCTGCGGATCGGGACCGAGGTGTTCCACAACCTGAAGGCGACCCTGCACGACGGGGGCTACGGCACGACCGTCGGTGACGAGGGCGGCTTCGCGCCCGACCTCGAGTCCAACGAACAGGCGCTGGAGCTGCTCGTGACGGCGATCCGGACCGCCGGCTACGTGCCGGGCGAGCAGGTCGCGATCGCGATGGATCCGGCCGTCTCCGAGCTGCATACCGACAACGGCTATGAGCTCACGCACGAGGGCCGCACGTTGTCGGCCTCGGAGCTCGCCGACTACTGGGCGGAGCTGATCGATCGCTACCCGATCGTCTCGCTGGAGGATGGGATGGACGAGGAGGACTGGGACGGCTGGGCGAGCCTGACCGACCGGATCGGTGATCGGGTCCAGCTCGTCGGCGACGACCTGTTCGTCACCAACACGCAGCGGCTCAAGCGCGGGATCGACGCCGGCGTCGCCAACTCGATCCTGATCAAGGTCAACCAGATCGGCACCCTGACCGAGACGTTCGCGGCGATCCGGATGGCCCGCGAGGCCGGCTACACGGCGGTCATGTCGCACCGCTCCGGCGAGACCGAGGACGTCACGATCGCCGACCTGGCGGTCGCGACCGGCTGCGGGCAGATCAAGACCGGCGCGCCGTCACGCTCCGATCGGGTCGCCAAGTACAACCAGCTGCTGCGGATCGAGGAGGCGCTCGGCGTCGAGGCGGTCTACCTGGGCCGCTCCGCGTTCCGCTCCTGACAGCGGCCGTGGTCGGGCCTTCGCGGGCCACCGAGCGTCGGGCAGGAGTCACGACAACGGCACCGAACGTGTTGGGGGATGCCGCCCGCACGATCAGCGTCTGCTCGTAGCGCGGCGCCGCGCTCGTCCGCGGCCCGCGCGGCGGCGACCGCTGAGCGCCGGGCGCGGACACCGCGCTCCGCGCGGCCCCAACGGGTGATGCTGCGCTCGCCACAGCTGCGCGTGCGCTGGGAGCGTCTCGGCAGGATCGGGCTCCTGGTCGTGCTGGCGGTCGTGATCGGCCTCTACGCCGACCACACGATCAGCTACTTCAGCGCTCGCGCCCAGTCGGACCGCCAGCATGCGATCGTCACGCGGCTGGAGCACCAGAACGCCTACTTCGAGCGGCGCCAACGGTCGCTGAACGACCTCTCGACGATCCTCGCGCAGGCGCGCAAGCTCGGGATGGTGCGCCCCGGCGAGCAGCCGTACGCGATCATCGGCCAGCCGTCGCGCTGAGCGCCCCGCCGGATCGCCTCACTCGTCGATCAGGCGCCGGCCGGTGCTGTAGTCGATCGCCTCCCGGGCGTAGCGCGCGAACGCCGCCCCGGCGACCGTCGTCATGTCCCACGCGGCCGGATTGCCCGGCGCCACGCGGACCGCGATCTCGAAGCACCAGTCGGTGCCCTGTGCCAGATACAGCGCGGCCAGCTCAGCGACGGTGAACTGGCCGCCGAGCCGGCGGCGCAGCGCGATCAAGAGCGCCTCGACGACGCGCTCGGAGGCGTCGCGGTCACCCGGCTCGGACTCACGTAGGCGCCGCTGACCCTCCTGCCAGAGCCCGATCAGCTCCTCGTACGAGGGCTCGCCGGCCACGCCGATGGCTCGTTGCGGCAGGGCGGGGGTCAGTCGCCGTCGTCCTCGTCGTCGCCCTCGCCGTCGGTCGAACCGGCGCGGCGGATGATGATCTGGTCCTCTTCGATCGCGACCTCGACGGGCCGATGGCCGGCCCAGTACTCCGCGTAGATCGGATCGTCCTGGACGGCCGGGTCAAGCCACAGGCCGTAGCCCTCCTCGCCGTGGTCGAACGTCGCCTCCAGCGGCCCGGAGGGGCGGGTGCGGCGGCTGCGACCGCCGCGGCGGCTGCGCCGGCGGCGGGCCGGCTTCGGCTCGTCCTCGTCGTCCTCGTCATCGGACTCGGCGGCCTCCGCGGCGGCGGCGTCGAGCTCGGCGGCGATCATCGCGTCATCCTCGGCCCGCAGGTCCAGATCCTCGTCGTAGTCGGGCGCGGCGCCATTGGTGTCGCCGTCGTCGGCGTCGAGCCGCTGGTCGCGCTTGAAAGCTTCGATCTGCTGGACCGTGACCTCGAGCTGGTGGGCGATCCATGCGTCGGTCCGGCCCTGGCGCACCCAGGCTCGGATCTTGTTGAGTTCAGGTTTGAGTGAGCGTCTTGGCATTGGGTCCGGAGGGTAGTACAGGCGACGATTACGAGCTCGACACCAGTGGTTGACCAAAGCTCACCAAAGCCCCGCAAGTGGGCGATTGTTCAGACGCCAGCCATAAATCAGGTGCCTCGGTCCCCGGTCGCGCCGGCTCGATTGGAGTCGCGTCGTTGCCTGAAGTGTGTATATGCTCGATCGGCGACTTCGACCAACGGGTCGCTCCAACCGTCCCGTCCAGAGCGCTACCGCGGGAAGCAGGGAGGCTCCATGCTTGTACTGACGCGCAAGTCGAACCAGAGCATCATGATCGGCGACAACATCGAGGTGTCGGTGCTCGCGATCATGGGCGAGAAGGTGCGAATCGGTATTCAGGCGGACCGCAACGTGCCGGTGTTCCGCAAAGAGGTGTACCTCGAGATTCAAGCCGAGCAGCAGCCGGAAGGCTCCACACCCGAGGACGATCCGGCCGCCCACAACGGCCGGCGTGAGGTCGACGCCGCGCTCCGCAGTCTCGGCGACCCCGAGTAGTACGCGTCGACGATCGACCGGCCCGGCGACCCAGGTCGCCGCGTCCGGGTCGGACACTCGTCGAGCTGGGCTGGCCGGACAGCCAGGGTGGCGGGCCCTAGCGCAGCAGCAGGTACAGGCACTCGAACATCGCGGCCGTGACGATCACGGCGGTCGCGATCAGCGAGAACACCAGCAACCAGTAGCGGGCCGAGCTCCTGGCCCGTTGACGGTTCCGGCTGCGCGAACGGGAACGATGGACGGCTTGGCGCCGCAGCGATTCCCGCCGATTTCGATCGGCCTCTGTCTCCTGCCGGAACTCCTGCTCCAGCTGAGCAAGGCTCTGGCGCATCCGCATCGCCATCCGGCGAGCCTACCAATGCCCGCATAAAGCGTTGCAAACGGCGGCGGCGCAACGGTTCGTGCGCCGCCGCGGCGGGCGGCTCCAGTTCCGCGCTACGCGACCGTCTGGGCCTTGTAGACGTCGACGAAGTGCAGGTAGTTGTCGGCGATCTGCGACACGGCTGCGGCCCGGTCGAGGTCCTTGGCGAGGAACCCCTGGAGCGCGTCCCACCAGATCGAGCGGCCGATCGCGAAGCCGATGAAGCCCTCGACGCTCGACGCCGCGTGCAGCCACTGCTCGACCTTCTCGGTCGCTGCTCCGCGGCCCAGCAGGACGCAGGTGACGCCCTCGCGCCCGGGGCCCGAGCGCGCCTGCTTGGCCAACATCTCGGCGTCCGAGCGCTCGTCGACGCCCTCGATCTTCCAGATGTCGACCTCGCAGCCGAAGTTCTGGGTGTCCTCGATCGTGCGGCGCATCAGCTCGGGCCGCAGCTCGGCGTCATAGCGGTCGCTGTCGCCGTCGAGCTTCGCCAGCTGCGCCTCGGTGGCGGGCACCAGCAGCTCGAACAGGAACTTGCGGTCGTGCTCGTGCAGCCAGTCGGCCAGCCGCTTGAGCCTGGTGAGCTGCTCCCGGTTCATGTCGGCGTCGGGATCCTCAGGGTTGTAGCGGACCAGCACCTTGGAGAAGTCCGGGTTGAACCGCTCGATGTGCGCCCCGAAGTCGTCGCCGTACTGGAAGTCGAACTCGTTCTGGCCGGACTTCTCGACCGGCATCGCGAGCTTCAGACCGGCGGCGTGGGCCTGCCCGGGAATGTCGCCGCCGTACTGCTCGTCGACCAGCACCCCGGTTGCGGAGGGATCGGCGCCGCGGCTCACGGCTTGAGTCATCCCCTCATAGATCACGTGCTTGGTGTCGGTGATCCTCGCGGTCTCGTCCGGCGTCGGATCACCCTTGATCCCGAACAGCCCCTTCTGAAAGGAGCCGCGATGGTCGAACGCAAGGATGTACAGCCTGCCGTCGTAGCCGAGAGCCATGGGGACCGCCTTTTCGTCGTTTCTGATCGCGACCCAGAAGTCTAGGGCCAGGACTCGGCTCTGCGCGGTCAAAAACACGCGCCAGCTGCCGGGCGGCCTCGCGATCGCCGCGGCCAGCGCGTACGCTTGCGGCGCGCGGATGGACCACAACTTCGCCGGACACGCCTACACGATCGGGATCGAGGAGGAGCTGATGATCGTCGATGGCCGGTCTTTGGACCTGGTCAACGCGATCGAGGCGATGCTCGAGCCGGCGCCCGTGGGCGAGATCAAGCCCGAGCTGATGGAGTCGGTGCTCGAGATCTCGACCGACCCCTGCGCCAACGTGCCCGAGGCGCGCGAGCAGTTGCGGGCGCTGCGCCGGCAGGTGTGCGCGACCGCGGTCTCCAAGGGGATGGCGATCGGCTCGGCCGGCACCCACCCGTTCGCGATGTGGGAGGACCAGCGGATCGTCGCCCGCCCGCGCTATCGCGACCTGATCTCGGCGCTGCGCTTCGTCGCCCGCCAGGAGCTGATCTTCGGGATGCACGTCCATGTCGGCGTCGACAACCCCGATAAGGCGATCCACGTCGCCAACGGGATGCGGGTCCACCTGCCGGTGTTGCTGGGGCTGTCGGCGAACTCGCCGTTCTGGCGCGCCGCCGCGACCGGCCTGGCGTCGACGCGGACGCCGATCTTCCGCCAGTTTCCGCGGGTCGGGATCCCCCCGACGTACGCCGACTGGGATGACTACGCGCGTCAGATCGAGTTCATGATCCGCGCCGGCGTGATCCAGGACTACACGTATCTGTGGCACGACGTGCGCCCGCACCCGAAGTTCGGGACGGTCGAGATCCGGGTGATGGACTCCCAGACCCACATCGAGCACGCGCTCGGGCTGACGGCGCTCGTCCAGGCGATGGTCAAGGAACTGGCCGAGCACTTCGACGCCGGCACGCCGCTGTCGGAGTACCCGTGGGAGATGCTCGACGAGAACAAGTGGCTGGCCGCGCGCCATGGCCTGGAGGGGGAGATCGTCGACCTGCCGAGCTCGGACCGGATCGCGACGCGGGCGCTGGCGCGACGGATCCTCGATCGGATGCGTGAGCACTGCCAGGACCTCGGCTCAGAGGCGGAGCTCGACGCGCTCGAGGACCTGCTGACCCGTGGTAACGGCGCCGCACGCCAGGTCGTCGTCTACGAGGCCAACCACGATCTGCACGAGGTCGTTGCCGAGATCGTCGAGGCGACGAAGGCCTGACGACGACCGGCCGTGGACCCGCGCGGCCGGTCCCGGCCGGCCGCTGACGCGGGCCCCGCCAAAATCGCGGCTCCGAGCGGCGTGCCCGGTTCTACAATCGCTTCGTGAGCACCGGCGGCCAAGACCTTTTCGTGGTCTGCAAGAACTGCGGTTCCGAGGTCAGCCCGTACATCACCGAGTGCCCGTACTGCGGCAACCGCCTGCGCAAGCGGGCGCCGAAGCTCGATCGTGACCAGCGTCCGGCCGAGCCCAAGCCGCGTCGCACGCCGGCGCCGCTGCTCGGCCGTCTGCGCCGCGACGAGATCCCGGGGATCGCGCCCGACCGCCGCCCATACGCCACGGCGCTGCTGGTGGCGCTGGGGATGGTCGGATGTGTGATGTGGCGTACCGGCGTCGGCGGCATGACCTCGAACCTGATCATCGTCGGCAAGCCCGGCACCCAGTGGTGGCGGCTGTTCACGGCTGCGTTCAGTTACGACAACACCGGCTACGCGTTCGTGTCGCTGTTCGCGATCGGGCTCTTCGGGTGGCTGCTGGAACGCCGGCACGGCCCGCTGGTCGTGGTGGTCCTGTTCCTGCTGGGCGGGATCGGCGGCTTGGCCGCGACCGCCGGCGTGTACGCCGTCCCGGTGGTGCTCGGCGCTCCCGGCGCGGCGCTGGCGCTGATCTGCGCCTGGGCGGTGCCGGACCTGCTGTCGCTGAGCGAGCGGCGCGAGTTCGACGGTGACCTGATCGGCGCCGCGGTGGTCGCGGTCGCGGTCGCGCTGATGCCGCTCGCGGCGCCGCACGCGAGCTGGGTCGCGGACGTCGTCGGCGTGATCGTCGGGTTCGGGGCCGGTCTACCGCTGGCGCGGTCGGTCCCGCGCTGAGCGGTCGGCGCGACGTATAGTCAGCCCGGCCCGTGCCGCCGCGTTCCTACACAGACGAGGAGCTGAACGCGACGATCGAGCAGCTGACCGACCCGGCGGCTCTGCGTGCCGGCCAGGACGTCGTGATGCGCGCGGCACCGTCGCTGCAGCGCGTGCTCGCAGCGGCGATGGCCGACGGCGGCTATTTCGATTCCGCCCATCAGGCGGCGTCCCGCGACATCGTCTCAGACCCCGACCCCGAAACGCGGATGCGGGCACTTGAGATGATGCTCGCCGAGGAGACCCGGCTCGGCATGCTCGTTGGCGTCGCGGTCGGGTTCGAGCTGGCGCGCCGGCTCGACGGGCGGGCGGGCGAGCGGGCGGGCACTGACTGCGATCCAGATCCAGCACAGGAGGAGTGAACCCATGGACATCCGCTTTCTCGGCCACGCGTGCTTCGAGCTCTCAGACGGTCAGACGAAGGTCCTGATCGATCCGTTCCTGACCGGCAACCCGAAGGCCGCCGTGTCCGCCGACGAGCTTGACCCGACGACGATCCTGGTCACGCACGGTCATCACGACCACACCGGCGACGTGCTCTCGATCGCCACGCGCACCGGCGCGCCGGTCGTCGCCTCGACCGAGCTGGCGCACGAGTTCGCCGAGGACGGCGTCGAGGCGATCGACGCCAATCTCGGGGGTACCGTGACGTTTGACTGGGGCTCGGTCAAGCTCGTGCCGGCGCTGCACGACTCGCGGACGCCCAAGGGCGGCGCCAACTTCCCGGCAGGCCTCGTGATCGATTTCCAGGGCACGGTCGTCTACCACCTCGGCGACACCGCGCTGTTCTCCGACCTGGAGCTGGTCGGCAGGCGCCGGGCGGTCGACATCGCGATCGTCCCGATCGGCGGCCACTACACGATGGACCGCCACGACGCCGTCGACGCCGCCGACTTCGTCGGGGCCAAGACGATCATCCCCTGCCACTACGACACGTTCCCGGCGATCGAGACCGACGCCGGCGCGTTCCAGACCGACATCGACGAGCAGCTGGACGCGATCTGCGTGGTGCTGGAGCCCGGGGCGGTCCACCAGCCATGACCCACGCGATCGTCCTGATCCAGGCGGAGAGCTCGAAGCTCGGCACGCTCGGCGGCGATCTGGCTGGCATCGAGGGCGTGGCCGAGGCCTACTCGGTCACCGGCGAGTGGGACTTCGTCGCGATCCTGCGCCTGCGTGAGCAGGACCAGCTGGCGCAGGTCGTCACCGGCCGGCTGTCGCAGTTGGACGGCGTCCGTCGTACACAGACGATGGTCGCGTTCGAGGCCTACTCGCGCCACGATCTCGAGGCCCTGTTCTCCGTCGGCCAGTGACCGCGATCGGGGCGGCGCTGCCGCGCGTGCCACACCGGGAGCTGGTCACGTACGGACGCGAGCTCGAGGCGCTCGGGTTCGACGAGCTGTGGCTGGTCGAAGACTGCTTCCAGTACGGCGGCGTCTCCAGCGCGGCCGCGATCCTCGCGTCGACCGAGCGGATCGGGGTCGGCGTCGGGCTGTTCCCGGTGGCGGTCCGCAACCCCGCGATCCTGGCGATGGAGCTGGCGACGATCGCCGAGCTGTATCCCGGCCGGATGACCGCGGGCGTCGGCCACGGCGTCGAGGCCTGGATGCGCCAGATCGATGCGCGGCCCGCCAACCGGCTGGTCGCGCTGCAGGAGCTGCTGATCGCGGTCCGCCGTCTGCTGGCGGGCGAAACCGTGACTTTGGACGGTCGCTGGGCGCATCTCGACCAGGTCGTGCTGGACCAGCCGCCGACCGTCCCGCCGCCGCTCGTCGTCGGCACCACCGGCGAGCGCGGGATCGCGATCGCCGCCGAGCACGCCGACGGGCTGCTGCTGTGCGAGGGCTCGGGCGTGGCCGCGGTGCGGTGGGCCGCGGAGCTGCTCGGTCAGCGGTCGCGTCTGGTTGTGTACAGCTGGATGCGGATCGAGGACACGTCGGCCCAGGCGCTGGCGGTGCTGACGCCGCGGGCCGAGGGCTGGGAGCAGGCCGGCAGCTACCCGCAGCTGCTGGCGCTGGCGCGCAGCGAGCCCGGCTACGACGGCTCGCTCGCCCCGGTCGTGTCGCTGGCCGGCCCGGCACCGGCGTGCGCGGCCGGGGTGCGAAGGCTTGTCGAGGCCGGCGCGGACGCGGTCGTGATCAGCCCCATCGGAGACGATCCACTCGCGCAGCTGCAGCGGTTCGCAGCCGAGGCGCTGCCGCTGCTGGCGCCCGCGTAGGCTCGCGAGCGGCGCGCTGCGGCGGCGGCACGCGCGCGTTCAGACGATCTTGCCGGGGTTCAGGTGGCGCCCGGGATCGGTCCCGTCGAACAGCGCCTTGAGCATCGCGACGCCCGGGGGCGAGATGTCCTGCTCGAGCCAGCGCGCGTGCTCGCTGCCGACCGCGTGGTGATGCGACAGCGTCGCGCCGTTGTCGACGAACGCCTGCTGGATCGCGGACTTGACGATGTCGTAGGCGGCGAGGATGTCCGCGCCCGGCGCCGGGGCAAACGCGAACGTGAAGTACAGGCAGGCGCCGACGTGGTAGCTGTGCGACAGATGGCACATCAGGTACCCCTGCACGCCGACCTCGGTGAAGGCCGCCTGCGCCGCCGCCGAGACGGCGTCGTAGACGGGCTCCAGCCGGCTCCACGGCATCGCCGTCTCGGATACGTCCCCCGCCGCGCCGCGGTCGAGCAGGAAGTCGCGGATGTACGGGGTGTCAAACTTCTTCTGGTCATACAGGGCGCCGGGGCCGGAGCCGATGCACACGCCGCCATGGCGCTTGACGATCCTGCCGACCGCGCGGCGCTGGGCGGTCACGTGGCGGGGGCTGCCCTCATAACCGATGAACGACAGCGCCATCCGGCTCACGTCGTAGCCCAGCCGGCGGCGCAGGAAGGTCCGCAACGCCTGGGACTGGAGCTTGTCGACGAGCGTGGGGCGCGACCGCGTCGCGAACGAGAAGCTCGTCTCGTTGGCGTCGGACACCCGCGTGACCGATACCGAGCACTCGCGCTCGACGATCTCGCGCATCGCCGCCAGGCCGTCGAAGAAGGTCGGGAACAGATAGCCCAGGATCGTGCGCTGCGCGGGCAGGCGCCGCACCTGCACCGTCGCCTCGGTGATGATCCCCAGCCGGCCTTCGCTGCCGAGCACCATCTGCCGGACGCTGGGCCCGGTCGAAGTGGCCGGTACCGGCTGTGCGACGAGCGTCCCCGACGGCGTCGCCACCCGCAGCCCCTTGGTCAGATCGGCGATGTCGCCATACCGGTCTGACTGCATCCCGGACGACCGGGTCGCGATCCAGCCACCCAGCGTCGAGTGCGTGAACGAGTCCGGAAGGTGGCCAAGCGTGTAGCCCCGCCGGCCGAGTTGCTGCTCGAGGTGCGGCCCGAAGACTCCCGCCTGGACCCGGGCCAGCCGCGAGCCGGCGTCGAGCTCCAGCAGTTGGTCCAGACGCCCGAGGTCCAGCGAGATGATCGGGCGGTCCTCATCGGCGGGGGCTTCGAGCGAGCCGGAGATCGATGAGCCCCCGCCGAACGCGATCACGACGGCGTCGCCCGCGATCGCGGCCTGCAGGACCGCGGCCACCTCGTCCTCGCCCCCCGGCCGCACCACGACGTCAGGGATCCGGCCGAAGTCGCCGCGACGCTGACGGATCAGGTCACGCAGTGACTTGCCGCGCGCGTGGACAACGCGATCCAGCGCGTCGACGGAGACGAACTGTTCGCCGACCGCGTGCACGAGCGCGGCGCGGAGCCGCTCGGGCAGGCTGGACGCCGGCACCGGCAGATCCGCCAGGCGCGGTGGTGGCGCCGTCACCGGCCCCACCTTCAGGCCCAGCACCCGCTCGATGAACGGCGCCAACTCGGGTTTGTCGGCGTGCGTGAACTCCACGCCCTCCAGCCCCCAACCCCACCATTTCATCGCGGCCATCGGCGCGCTCGATCATCGCAGACGGGCCCGCGCAGCCGTCGCGCCCCGAGCCCTAGACTCGGCGGGACCAATCTCATCCCTCCCGTGAAGGAGCCCCGATGTCGACCTCGCTTCCCGCAGATTTCAACGCGCAGGTGATCGATGAGTTCCGCGCCAACGAGGGACGCGTCGGCGGCATGTTCGAGGGCATGACGCTGCTGCTCCTGCACGACACGGGCGCGAAGTCGGGCAAGACCCACGTCCACCCGCTCGCCTATCACGGCGATGACGGACGCTACGTGATCTTCGGCTCCAAGGGGGGCGCGCCGACGAATCCGGCCTGGTACTACAACCTCAAGGCGCATCCGGAGGCGCGCATCGAGGTCGGGACCGAGACGCACGACGTGACGGCCACCGAGCTGACCGGCGAGGAGCGCGATCGGGTCTTCCGCGCGATGGCCGAGCGCGCCCCGCAGTTCGCCGAGTACGAGAAGAACACCGCCCGCACGATCCCCGCGATCGCGCTGACCCCGAAGCAGGGGAGCTAGTGTCCTGAATGTTTAATCAGGTTCCAGCGGGGGGAGGCAGTATGTATGCCTATCTCCACGCCGGTTCTGATCGAGTTGTCTGAGGATGAGCGCGCCCAGCTTGAGCGCTGGTCGCGGCGTCACACCAGCGCCCAGGCGCTTGCGTTGCGTTCGCGGGTGGTGCTGCTGGCTGCTGAGGGGTTCAACAACACCGAGATCGCTGAGCGGCTCGGGGTGTACCGCCCGATGGTCCGCAAGTGGCGCGGCCGGTTCGCTGAGCATCGCCTTGACGGTTTGAGTGACGAGCCCCGGCCGGGACAGCCGCGCAAGATCACCGATGAGCAGATCCTCGAATCCATCGCCACCTACTGCAACCGAATTAACCGCTCGGAACACTAGTCGACGAAGGTCGGCGAATTCGTTCGGAGGGGTCGAACGAATTCGCCAGAGTTGTCCGGGCCTGCGCTCCCGCCCTCATCGCCGGCTGGCGGCGGCCACGCGGAGCGCCGCCGCCACGCCGGCCGCCATCGCCTCGTAGGTGAACGGCTGCACGGCCGCCCGGGCGGCGGTGCCGAGCCGGGTGCGCAGGTGGTCGTCGCCCAGCAGGCTGTCGATCGTCGCGGCGAGCCGCCGCGGGTCGTTCGGCGCGATCACGATGCCCGTGTCGCCGTCACGGACCAGGCCGCCGGCGGCGGCGCCGACCGCGGTCGTCGCGATCACGGTCCGGCCCTGCTCGAACGCCTCGTTGCAGACCAGGCCCCAGGGCTCCTTGAAGCGCGGCGTCGGGATCGAGGGCACGACCGTGAACTGCGCGGCGGCGTAGGCGATGACGAGCCGGGCGCGGGCGATCGGGCCGAGCAGGCGGGCGCCGGGAACGGAACGCATCCACTCCGCGTACGGGCCGTCGCCGGCGAGCACGAGCGTCGCCGGCGCCGTCACCTGCGGCCACGCCTCGGCCAGCACCTCGATCCCCTTCTCGGCGACCAGCCGGCCGGTGTAGAGCACGAGCGGGCCGTCGCCGAGCTGGTGCTCGGCGCGGAACCCGGCGATCTCCGCAGCGTCGACGTGGCGGCCGAACAGGTCACGCTCGACCGCCTGCGGCGCGATGAAGATGTCGTCGTCGCGGCCACGGATCTGCGCCGCGAACCGCCGCACGTGCTCGCCGTAGGCGATCACCGCGTCGGCGTGGCGGTAGATGTGGCGGGTGACCGGCAGCGCCAGCGCATGGGTGACCGAGCGTGGCTGATGCCAGACCGACGCCCACAGCACAAACGGGGTGCCGAACCGCTTCGCGCCCGCGTAGGCGGCCGGCAGCATCGAGCCGCCCGCGAACGGGGCGATCACCGCGTCGTACTCGCGGCCCAGCGTCAGCGCCGCGTGCGGACCGTCGATCCGGCGCGCGGGAAAGTCGGCGGCCGCCAGCTGCGCGTCCAGATCGGCCGACCAGGCCGGCACGTAACGGGCGCCGCGGCCGTAGCAGAGCACCTCCAGCCCGTCGCTGGCGGCCAGCCGCCGGTACAGCGGCAGCCGGTAATCGCTCGGGTAGGTGGTGACCAGCGCCGTCCGCATCGAACCGGGATGATGGCGGCCCAGGCCGCTGCTTATGCTGCGCCGATGGTGAAGCGGATCGGTTTGGCGCTCGCGCCGGCGCTGCTGCTCGCGGCATGCGGGTCCGGCAGCCACTCGAGCTCGAGGTCCACAGCCGCCGCTGCGGCGTCCTCGTCTGAGAGCACCTCGACGTCGGCGCCGGCGACCACCTCCGCGTCGACCTCGAGTACCTCGAGCAGCTCGGCGACGACCTCGACGGCGACGAGCTCATCGAGCACCGCCTCGACGAGCTCCAGCGTCAGCCACACGCACACCCGGCCGCCCAACCCGACGCCGCACTTCGTCGTCAGGCTGAAGCTCGGCGCCGGCGACACATTGACGCCGCCCGGCGTCGCGATCGGCGGTCACACGCTCGTCGATCTGTCGGTCACCAACGACTCGGGCTCGACGGTCAAGCTGGCGCTTGCCCACGGCGCGAAGACCGTGTTCAGCCGGTCGCTGCCGACCGGGCCGACGACCGTGCGGCTGCCCGCGCTCACGAACGCCACCTACAACCTGGTGCTCGACGGCACCCCGCGCGGGACGTTGACGATCGGCGCCCGGGCCGGGCCTTAGTGAGCGACCACTCGCTCAGCCGATCCGGGAGCCGGGCTCGGCGCCACGGTCGGGCCGCAGCAACACGACGCCCAGCTGCTCGTCGAGCGCGCCGAGCACCAGCACCTCGGACATGAATGGTCCGATCTGCCGGGGCGGGAAGTTGACGACGGCGACCACCAGCGTGTCGAGCAGCTGCTCACGGGTGTAGTGGGTGATCTGGGCCGACGAGCGCTTGACGCCGAGCTCGGCCCCGAAGTCGATCGTCAGCTTCCAGGCGGGCGTGCGCGCCTCGGGGAAGTCGTCGACCGCGGTCACGCGGCCGACCCGCATGTCGACGGCGAGGAACTGCGTGAAGTCGATCAAGGGCGCTACCTGAGGATCGGGTTGACGATCCCCGGCGGCGGGGTCGTGATCGTGCCGGTCAGGGACGCGGGCGGCGGCGTGTCGCCCGGCACCGGCGACGTCTGACCGGGGTCGGTCGGGGTCGTGGTCGGTGGCGGCGGAGGCGCGGCCGTGGTCGTCGTCGTGACCACGGTGGTCGTGGTCGGCGCGGGGGTCGTCGTCGTGACGATCGTGGTCGTGGTCGGCGCGGGGGTCGTCGTCGTGACGATCGTGGTCGTGGTGGGCTCCGGGGCCAGGGTCGTCGGCTGCGTCGTCGTCGTGATCGTCGGCGGCGTGGTCGTCGCCGGCGGCAGGATCACCGGTGGTGGCGAGGTCGTCGCGGTCGTCGTCGGCGGCACCGACGGCGAGGTCTGGGTCAGGGTCCGCCCGGGAGCGGTGGCCGTGCCGGTCGTCGTCTTGCCGGGGGTGGTGGAGATCTGGCTGACCGGGATCGTCGCAGTCGGGCCGGTTGCGGTCGGCGTCGTCGAGGGGGTCGTCTTCGAGGCGGTCGTCGACGCGGTCAGCTTCGTCGTGGCGTCGAGCTTGGCGGTGGCGGCGGTCGAGGAGTTGCCCGAGTGGGCGGGCACGACCGTCGAGGGCGACTCCGAGTAGGGGACCGTCGGCGCGGCGGCGGCCGAGGTCGCGGCCGACGACGATGGCGCCGGCGGGATCACCTGCGCGACCGCGCTCGGCGTCGGCCGGGCGTGATGGTGGTGTTTGACGCCGGAGTTGTTGACCTCAACCGCGCCGGCGGTCACCAGCGCCGCGGCCGCCAGCCCCGCCACCGCCTTGGTCGCGACGGCGCCGATGCCCGCGCCGATGAATCCGCTGCCGCCGGAGAACGCGCCCGCGCCGGCCAGCGCACCGGCGCCGGCGCCGCCGGCCGCGGTGGCGCCGCCCGCCGCGGTGGCGCCGCCTGCCGCCGTGGCGCTCGAGCCGCCCGCGGTCGTCGCGGAGTGGCCGAAGTGGATCAACGCGAACTTCTTGGCGACGACCAGCGGCCCAACCGGCAGCAGTGCCGCCAGCGCCTTGTTCGTGTGCTTGAGCTGCGTGCGGAACGAGCTGCAGCGATCGCAGGCCTTGAGATGACGCTTGACCAGCGGGCTGGGGCGCTTCAACAGTCCCTCGGCGATCTCGGCCAGCTCGATCCTGACCTCCTCGCACGACAGCGCTCGCGCCTCGGCGGCCTCGGCCAGCGACAGCCGCGCGCGGACCAGCAGCGACTTGACGCTGGAGACCGTCGTCTCCATCGCCTCGGCGATCTGCTCGTAGGACATCGCGTCCATCTCACGCAGGACGAGCGCCGTCTTCTGCGTCTCGGGCAGGTCCTGGATGTCGCCGACCAGCACCCGGAACGCCTCACGCTCGTGGACCTTGTCCGCGGTGGTTGCGCCATGCTCGGAGAGCTGGAAATCCATCGTGTCGACCGCGATCGCCTGGGTGCGGCGCAGATGGTTGAGGCTGCGGTTGCGGGCGATCCGGTAGAGCCACGGCCGGACGTTGATCGGCCGCTCGTCGGCGACGATCGCGTGGAACGCGGCGGCCATCACTTCCTGCAGCACGTCCTCGGCGTCCTCACGCGAGCCGAGCAGGTGGCGGCAGAACGCCAGCAGCCGGCTCTCATACCGTGAGACGAGCACCTCGAACGCGGCGGTGTTGCCGCGTCGCAGCAGCGCGATCAGCCGCTCGTCGGACTGCAGGCGCAGCAGCGGTGAACGGCCGTGTAGACCGATCCCGGCGTGGCCAGGGTATTTGAGTGCAGAGACTTCCATCGAGCTCGGATCCGACGGTCCTGTGCTACGAGCTTGGACACCGTAGCAGCGGAAAAGTTGCGCATTTTCGCGTGTCAGACGGGGTCCGGCCGGGGTCGGGCGGGGGGCGGGTCGGGCCGGCGGACGGGACGTATACCCGGGGAGGGACTCGAACCCTCATGCCCCGCAGGGCAGCCGCTCTTAAGGCGGCCGTGTCTGACCAGTTTCACCACCCGGGCGCGCGCCAGCAACGCTACCGGCTCAGCGCGCCGATGTTCGGCGTGCGCGTTTCAGGAAGCGGCGGATTCGACGGCCGCCGCGTCGCCGTGCAGCTCGACCGGCGACAGCGTCTGGAGCACCAGCGATGTGAGCTCCGGGCGGCCGGAGGACTGCAGACCGTCGGGCTCAGGCCGTGGGCCGAGCGCTCGTACCCATGCCGAGGCGCTGCCCTGCACCGTCGCGTCGGCGGCGCCGTCCGGCGCCTCGTGGCCGGGCCCGTGCTCGCTCAGCAGCACGCCGTCGTCGGCGAGCGTGACCGAGTAGATGGTCGTCTCGTCGCCGTCGCGGCCGTCGACCACGGTCAGGTCGATCCGGCCGCTGACGTCGGTGACGGCGGTCAGCAGACCTGGCAGCAGTCGGAAGATCGCACCGATGTCGACCGCCTCAAGCGGCCGCGGCGTGCTCCACGCCCAGTCATAGCCCCAGCGGGCCAGCTCGCCGAGCACCGGAGCGAGCGCGATCGCCCGCTCGGTCAGCTCGTAGTCGACGCGCGGCGGGACCTCGCGGTAGCGCTTGCGGGTCAGCATCCCGTCGGCGACCATCCGGTTGAGCCTCGAGCGCAGTTGCTCGGTGGAAATTCCGGGCAGTACGCGCTGCAGCTCGACGAACCGCCGAGGCCCGGAGATCAGGTCGCGGACGATCAGCAGCGTCCACTTGTCGCCGACGAGATCGAGCGCTCGGGCGTCTGGTGACCACTGATCGTAGGGGTGGCGTTTAGCTGGGGGAACGTGCGGCATAAGAGTCCTTAGCAGGAAGGTGGGCAAAGGGGGGACGCCACCTACCGAGAAACAGCATAACGGAACCACCGGCGAGCCTGGACGAAAAGGCGAACGAGTTGGCGCCAGTTTCGACGCCGCCCGTCGTTGGAGGGATCATGAAATCCAATGATCTAACCGAGCGCCCTGCGCGTAGTCCTATCCATGGGTGACCTGATCGATCTCCAGCTGCGCCGCACGCGGCGGGCCAAGTCGGCCTGCGCGGAGCCGGTCTACTACTTCGATGTGACGTGTCCGATGTCCTACCTGGCGGCCGAGCGGGTCGAGCGGTTGCTGGGGCAGATCGAGTGGGTCGCGGTCGACGGAGCGGCGATCCGCGGCGATCAGCCCGGCGCCGACAACGACGAGATGACTCGCACCGCCGCCGAGCTGCACGCGCTCGCGCTGGGGGTGCCGTTGATCTGGCCCGAACCGTTCGCCGACGGGGGCGTGCGAGCCCGCCGGGCCGCGTCGTTCGCCTGCGAGCTGGGCGCCGGGGCCGCGTTTGCGCTCGCCGCCGGCCGGCTGGCCTACTGCGGTGGCTTCGACCTCGACGACCCCGAGACCCTGGCCGAAGCGGCCGCCGCTGCCGGCGTCCCGCTGACCTCGTGTCTGGAGGCGGCGAGCGAGGACTGGCGCGACGACGAGCAGCGTGAGCTCGGCCGCACATTGTCGGCGGAGGGCGTCTGCGAGGCACCCGTGATCTCGGTCGGCGAGCACTGGTTCGGCGGCGTCACAGGGCTGATGGCCGCGAGCGCGCAGCTGCGCGAGGCGGTCAGCGCGCAGCGGCCGATGGCGCCGGCCGGCTGAGCCGCGGCCGCGCTGCGGCCGCGCCCGGCGGTCTCCGCGTCCGGCGGTCTGATCGCCGCGCGCGGGCGGGGCGGTTGCCGGGCCGCGGGCGGTGGGACCGGCGGCGCTGGCGGGTGGGACCTGCGGCGCTGGCGGGTGGGACCGGCGGCGCTGGCAAACTTGCGCACATGAGGCACCGGTCGCCCGGACGACCCATAACGCGTTGAGTCGGTTCGTCCCACGCCCGATCCGGCGGTTCTGGCGCATCGCCTGGGACGCGAACATCACCGGCATGTCGTCGATGCTGGCCTACAACATGCTCTACGGAGTGATCCCGGTGGCGCTGCTGGGACTGTTCATCGGCGGCCACGTGCTCGCTTCCAACGCGATTCAGCAAAGCGTCCTGCGCGACTTGGAGGAGATCTTCCCCGGCACCGCCAAGGGCACGCTCAACACACTGCTCGAGCACGTCCGTGGGTCGACCACCGGCACCGGGATCCTTGCGCTGGTCGGCTCGCTGTGGCTCGGCTCGATGTTCTGGGGTTCGCTCGACACGGCCTTCAGCCGGATCTACGACTGCACCTCACGGCCGTGGCTCAAGCAGAAGCGGTTCGGGCTCGGGATGGTGTTCGTCGTGATCCTGTTCATGATCGCGACGGTCGCGGTGCCGACTGCGCAGAGCATCCTGCACAACGGGGTCAAGCATCTGCCGTTTGACCTCGCGCACGTTGCGATCCTCGTCTACGCCGGCTCGCTGGCGGTCGGACTGGTGCTGCTGTTCGGCTGCCTGGTGGCGATCTACTACCGGGTGCCGAACTTCCGCGTGCCATGGCGCGCGGTCTGGCCGGGCGCGCTCGGCGCGACGGTCGCGATCGGAGTGATCGACTACGGCTTTCCCGTCTACATCGCCCACTTCAACACGATCGCGAGCTTCGGGACGGTGATCGTGGTGATCGTGGTGATCCTGATTTGGTTCTACCTGCTGGCGCTGATCATCCTCTCAGGCGCAATCGTCAATGCGCTGCGAATGCGTCCGGAGCGGCGGGGAGAATAAGTCCCGATGTCCTCGTCGGCGGAGGCGGTGCACGGTGGGCGGCTGGTCGCGCGCACGCTGCGCGCCCAGGGCGTCTCGACGCTGTTCACGCTGTCGGGCGGGCACATCTTCCCGATCTACGACGGCTGCCTGGAAGAGGGGATCGCGCTGGTCGACGTCCGTCACGAGCAGACGGCGGCGTTCGCGGCCGAGGGTTGGGCCAAGGTCACCCGCTCACCGGGCGTCTGCGCGTTGACGGCGGGGCCGGGCGTGACCAACGGCATGAGCGCGATCGCGTCCGCGTCGCAGAACGACTCGCCGATGCTCGTGCTCGGCGGTCGCGCGCCGGCGTTCCGCTGGGGGCAGGGGTCACTGCAGGAGATCGACCACGTGCCGTTCGTGTCGCCGCTGACCAGGTTCGCGGCGACCGCCTCGTCGACCGCGGCGATCCCCGGGCTGGTTCGCGATGCGTTGTCGGCCGCGGTCTGCGGGCGCTCGGGGCCGGCGTTCGTCGACTTTCCGATGGATGTCGTGTTCGCGGAGGCCGCCGACGATGGGGCCGGCGCTGCTCCACTGGCGTCGCCGTGGCTCGGGGACGGGGCGGATGTTTCGCAGGTCGAGCACGCGGCGGCGCTGCTGCGCGGGGCGCAGCGGCCGGTGATCATGGCCGGGACCGGGCTCTACTGGGGCCGTGGCGAGAACGAGCTGGCCGCGCTGGCCCGCTCGCTCGGGATTCCCGTGTTCCTGAACGGGCTGGCGCGCGGCTGTCTGCCCGCCGACGACCCGCTCGCCTTCTCACGCACGCGCGGGCAAGCGCTCGGCGAGTGCGACCTGGCGCTCGTGATCGGCGTGCCGATGGACTTCCGGCTTGGGTTCGGCAACGTGTTCGCGGCGGACGCGTCGATCGTGGCGATCGACCTTGCGCCGCCGGCGCGGCCGCATCCCCGGCCGGTCGCGGGCGAGCTGTACGGGGCGTTGCCGGCGACGCTGTCGGCGTTGCTGTCGGCGTGCGGGTCGGGTGGGGTTGGTGTCTCCGGTTCTTGGGCCGCTTGGGTGGCGTCGCTGCGTTGCGCCGAGCGTGAGCGCCGGGCCGCCGAGGCCGCCTCGCTCGCCGACCCGCGGGCGCCGCTGCACCCGATGCGGATCTATGGCGAGCTGGCGCAGCTGCTCGACCGTGACGCGATCGTCATCGGCGACGGTGGCGACTTCGTCTCGTTCGCCGGCCGAGTGCTCGACTCGTTCGCCCCGGGCTGCTGGGTCGATCCGGGACCGTACGGCTGTCTCGGCTCGGGGCCGGGCTACGCGCTCGCCGCCAAGCTCGCGTTCCCGCAGCGGCAGGTCGTCCTGCTGGTCGGTGACGGCGCCTTCGGCTTTGCCGGGATGGAGCTCGACACGCTGGCCCGGCACGGGGTGGCGGTCGTGATGGTGATCGCCAACAACGGCATCTGGGCGCTGGAGAAGTTTCCGATGGAGAAGATGTACGGATACTCGGTGATCGCCGATCTGCGACCGGAGACGCGCTACGACCTGGTCGCGTCCGCGCTCGGCTGCCACGCGGAGCTCGTGTCATCGCCGGATGAGCTGCGGCCGGCGCTGTCGCGCGCTTTTGCGTGCGGCGGCCCGGCCGTGGTCAACGTTTTGACCGATCCGTCGGTCGAGTACCCGCGACGCTCGAATCTCGGCTAACTCTCACCTTTGACCTGAGCGTTAGACAAGCCGAGCGCGGCGCCGCGCAGGATGTCGTGCTCGGAGACCTCGATCTTGGTCAGCCCGAACAGCTGCACGACCTGTTTGAAGATCAGCACCCCGGCGATGATCGTCGGCGCCCGGTCGGGGTGCAGGCCCGGAACCTCGCGGCGCTGGGCGAGCGTCATCACGCTCAGTTCGCCGAGGATCCGGTCGCACTCGTCGGTCGACAGCTCGTAGCCGTGGACCTTCTCCGGGTCGTAGGGGTCCAGGTGCTGGGCGATCGCCGCCAGTGAGGTGGCGGTGCCGGCGACCGCGATCCCCCGCTTGACCGCGGTCCGGAGCTCGGCCGGGACGTTGTCGGCGAGGATGTTTCTCACGTCTTGGGCCAGCGCGTCCATCTGCTTTTGTGTTGGCGGGTCGTCGGGCAGGTGGCGCTCGGTCTGGCGCACGACCCCGGCCTGGGTGGAGACGCGGAAGCGGACCTCGGGACCGGCGCCGATGATCATCTCGGTCGAGCCGCCGCCGATGTCGAGCACCAGCGTCGGCGTCGTGTCGGCCGGGTCGCGCTCGCTGGTCGCGCCGAGGTAGGTGAGCCGGGCCTCCTCGTCGCCTTTGAGGACGTGCGGGGTGAGGCCGTAGCGCTGCTCGATCGTCTGCGCGAACTCCTGGCCGTTGGCCGAGTCCCGGACGGCGCTCGTCAGCACGGCGATCTTGGTGTCGCAGTCGTGCGCGTCGATCCGCTCCGCGTAGTCGGCGAGCACCTTGTAGGTGCGCTCGATCGCCTCGTCGGCGAGCTTGCCGGTCGTGTCGACGCCCTGGCCGAGACGGGTCACGTTCGCCTGGCGGTCGAGCTCGGTGATCTTGTTGTCGTCGCTCTTGTCCGCGATCAGCAGGCGGATCGAGTTCGAGCCGATGTCGACGACCGCGACGGTGGTCATGGGTGGATTGGGGTGGTCATGGGCGGATCGCGACGGTGGTCATGGGCGGGTCGGGACGGCGGTCGTCGGCGGATCGCAACCGGTCGTCGGCGGATCGCGACCGTGGTCATGGGCGGTTGACCTGGTGGGGCATCGGATCTCCGTTCAGGGCGGCCAGCAGGTTGTCGACCGACAGCTGCGTCATCTGCTCACGGGCCTCGTGCGTGGCCGAGCCGATGTGCGGGGCGACGATCAGGTTGGGCGCTTTGAGCAGCGGGTCGCCGGCGGGCAGCGGCTCGGGGTCGGTGACATCGAGCGCCGCGCCGGCGATCTGCCCGTCGCGCAGCGCCGTGGCGAGCGCCTGCTGATCGACGATCGGCCCGCGCGCGGTGTTGACGAGGATCGCGGTCGGCTTCATCAGCCGCAGCGCTTCGGAATCGATCAGGTGACGGGTCTGCTCGGTCAGCGGGCAGTGGATCGAGATGAAGTCGGAGCGTCGCAGCAGTTCGAGGATCGGCGTGCGTCCGTCCGGTTGCGCTTGCTGGTGGGCATGCTCGCCTGCGTGGGGCCGCCGGCCGGCGACCAGCACCTCCATCGCAAACCCGGTGGCGCGCTGGGCAACCGCTTGGCCGATCCGCCCGGCGCCGACGATCCCGAGCGTCTTGCCGTACACGGAGCGGCCGAGCAGCCCGCTCGGGTCCCACGTGTCCCAGCTGCCATCGATGACGGTGGCGGCGGCCTCCGGCAGCCGGCGCGCGGCGGCCAGCAGCAGCGTAAACGCGAGATCCGCGGTCGCGTCGGTCAAGACGTCGGGCGTGTTGCCGACGGGGATCCCTTTGCGGGTGGCGGCGTCGACGTCGACGTTGTCGTAGCCGACGGCGTAGTTGGCGATCGCCTTGAGGTGGGTGGCGCCGTCGATCAGCGGCGCGTCGATCCGGTCAGAGATCGTCGAGAGGAGCGCGTCGGCGCTATTGACGCGCTGGGTGAGCTCCGCTTGTGGCGGTGGCAGCCGCTCGGGCCAGATCTCGACGTCGTGCTGCTGGCCGAGGCGATCAAGCGCGGGGCCGGGCAGACGGCGGGTGACGAAGATCCGGGCCATCGGGTCAGGTCAGGAGCTCACGCAGGGCGTGCAGGCCGTCGTGGACGTCGGTGAACCGGGTGGTCAGCGGCGACAGGCCGATGCGGATCACATCCGGGGCGCGGAAGTCGGCGATCACGTTGCGGTCGGCGAGCTGAGTGGTCAGGGTGCGGGCGTGTTCGTGGACGAGGGCGACGTGGCCACCGCGGCGGGCCGGGTCTCTGGGCGACCCTAGCGTGACCCCGAGCGGTTGCAGGAGTTCGTCGGCGAGCTCGATCGCGTACTCGGTCAGGCGGATCGACTTGGCGCGGATCGCGTCGATCCCCGCCTCGATCGACAGCTCGATGCCGGCCCGCGCAGCGGTCAGCCCGAGGATCGGCGGCGTGCCGGTCGTGTAGCTGGTGATTCCCGGCGCCGGCTCGTAGCCGGGCCCCATCTCGAACGGGTCGGTGCGGCCGAGCCAGCCCCAGATCGGCTGGCGCAGCGCGGGCTGGTGACGTTTGTGGACGTAGAGGAACGCGGGCGCGCCAGGACCGCCGTTGAGGTACTTGTAGGTGCAGCCGACGGCGAGGTCGACGTCGTTGGCGTGCAGTTGCGGGTTGACGGCGCCGGCCGTATGGCTGAGGTCCCAGAGGACGAGCGCTCCGGCTTGGTGGGCCTGTTCGGTGATCGCGTTGATGTCGGCGATCTGGGCCGAGCGGTAGGAGACGTGGCTGAAGGTGACCAGCGCAACGTCGCCGGTTGTGAGTTTTTGTTCCAGCTGCTCGGGTTGCGGGCCCGTGCGCGGGTCCGATTGCACCCAGTCGATCCTGCGGCCGGTCTGCGCCGCGAGGCCCTCGACGATGTAGCGGTCGGTCGGGAAGTTGTCGGTGTCGGTGATGATCGTGTTGCGCTCGGGGCGGGCGGCGAGCGCGGCGGCGGCGAGCTTGTAGAAGCAGACCGAGGTGGAGTCGGCGATCAGCGTCGTCCCGGGCGCCGCGCCGAGCAGCTGCTGGCCGAGCCGGTCGCCGACCGTTTGCGGGAGCGCCAGCCAGGTCTCGTTCCAGCTGCGGATCAGGCGCTCGTTCCACTCGTGGGTGAGCAGCCGTTCGAGCTCCTGCCGGGTTGGTCGCGGGAGCCGCCCGAGCGAGTTGCCGTCGAGGTAGACCAGCCCCTCCGGGAGCGGCTCGAAGCGATCCAGGAAGGGCGCCAACGGGTCGCCGGCGTCGAGCCGTTCGGCGTGGTCTCGGCCGGGGATCACGAGCTGTGTTGGTTTGCCTGATGCAAGGTTTCAGAACGCGTCAAACCGGTGATATACACGAAGCATGGCGTCCGAGCACGAACCCGACCCGCTGGTCGCTCCGCGCGGCGACGACTCCAACGCTTCGGACGAGGGCGGCGGCGCCGAGCCGTTCGACGAGCCGGCGGCAAGCGAGTCCGAACGCGAGCCGGTCTCGGAACCGCTGGTGTCATCAGAACCGGAGTCGACGTTTGCAGACTCCGAGCCTTCCGCTGCCGCGAGTCGCAGCGCCAGCCGGGCCGAGAGCCGCGGCCGTCGCGCGTCGCCGAACATGCTCCCCGCCCGCCGTGGTCGCGGCATCCTTGAGCGCACGTTCGTCCGGGTGATCGCCACCGGCGGGATCGTCGGCATCGGCGTCGCGATCGCCGCGATCATGGCCTCGAGCAACTCCCACGGCTGGGTGATCGGCCTGGTCGTCTCGCTCGTGTCGGTCGTGCTGGCCGCCGTGCTCTGGTCCTCACGGGTCCTCTAGCAGTGAAGGGCCACTAGCCGCCCCCGGGGGGCCGCTCACACATGGGACGCGCATCGTTCACGGTGACGATCGACCGTCCGCCGGACGAGGTGTTCGCGTTCGTCGCCGACCTGCGCAACCTGGACAGCTGGTACCCAGCGATCGCCGGGGCGGTGCTGATCGCTGGGCAGCCCGGCGAGGTGGGCTCTCAGTTCGATCTGACGACAGAGCGCGAGAGCGGCATCGCGGGCGGCGATGTCATCCGCTACACGACCGAGTCGGTGCAGCCCGGTGTGTCCATTGTGTTCGTCGCCAACACGGCGTCGCCCGTCGCCGACACTTACGAGCTGACCCCGGTCGACGACGGAACCGAGCTGCGCTACACGATCGACGTCGCCCACCGGGGCTGGCGGGCGCCGCTTGGACCGTTGATCGACCGGGCGGCGCGGATCGGACTGCGGCCGCTCGGCGGGGCGCTAAAGCGGCGGCTGGAACCTGAGCCCTGAGCGGGTTGCGGGGGCGGGGGTTCAGGGGCTACGCAACGTCAACCTGGGTTGGCGGTCAGCTGGCCGCCGGACGTGCCCGACTCGACCTCCAGCACCGGCGGGATCGCCTTGTCCCACACGGTCTGGCGATGCTCAGCGCCGACGCTGTAGAACGAGTGCACCTGGGGGAGAGGGTCGCTCGCGGCAACGCACCAGCCGCGTGGCTGGCGATCCAGGCCTGCCGGCGGTTGAGATCGTCAGCACTGGTGTGCTATTAGTAGAAGTCCGCCGCGGGGTGGAGCAGTCTGGTAGCTCGTCGGGCTCATAACCCGAAGGTCGCAGGTTCGAATCCTGCCCCCGCTATCGCCGGAGAAAGCCTGCAAATCGCAGGCTTTTTCTATTTTGGAGGGGTCCTCCAGATTGCCTTTTTGGCTCGTGGGTACCACTCGTGGGTACCAAACTCGCCCTGATTTCGCGCCCAGCCGCGTTCGCTGCCGCCTCTATTCGCG
>Ga0302324_100000969_pt1 | contig 71411 bp, 60 predicted proteins | sample Palsa_T0_1_FD_201949 | JGI IMG/M metagenome (GOLD analysis project Ga0302324, IMG submission 201949) | Peat permafrost microbial communities from Stordalen Mire near Abisko, Sweden - Palsa_T0_1 | ecosystem: Environmental > Terrestrial > Soil > Palsa > Peat permafrost | place: Sweden: Abisko...
TCGAGCAGTCGCGGCAACTCGGGGCGTGGCTTGCGGCCAGCGGGCAGCGGTTCGACAGGGTTGTGACCGGTACCCTGCGCCGTCACCGGCAGACCGCGGATGAGTGCTTGGCGGCGCAGCAGCACCGTTGCGCGCGCCACGAGGACGCTGGCCTTAACGAGTACGATCACCGTGAGATGCTGAGCAACTACGACCCGGGGCTGGCGACGCCCGAGGCCGTGCGCAGCGTCATCGATGCGCATCCTAACCCCCGGCGCGCCTTCCAGGAATTGTTCGCCGCTGCCTTCGCGCGCTGGGTGGCAGGCGAGCATGACGCGGATTATGCGGAGTCGTTCGCCCACTTCCGCGCCCGCGTCCTCGGCGCGCTCGGGCGGCTAGTGGCGGCTGCCGCACACCCCGACCGCCTTATTGTCTTCACTTCCGGCGGACCGATAGCGGTGATCGCCCAGAGCCTCCTCGGCCTTGCGGACGAGCGCGTCGCCGCGCTGAACTTCTCGCTCGCGAACACGTCGCTGACGACCGCTTTCTTCGGCGCCGCGGGCCTCAGGCTCGGCACCCTGAATGCCTTTCAGCATCTGCAGCAGCCGGGCGAACGCACGCTGGTGAGCTATCGCTAGCGGGAGTTCCACCGTCGTTCACCGCAGCTGCTGTGCGGGGCGCCGCCTCCTCAGCCAAGCTATGATTCCGCTGCGACTCGTGCCGCAGGCGTTCGGGGGCTTCAGATGCAGATCGAAGGCAAGATTGTGGTCATTACCGGGGCCGCCCAGGGCATCGGGCAAGCCCTGGCGGAGAGATTCCGGCGCGAGGGCGCGCGCCACATCGCCGTGGCGGACCGCAATGCGGCCGGCGTCGCCGAGGTCGCGCGCGCGATGGGTGGCCGCGCCTATAGCTGCGACGTTGCCGTCGAATCTGACCTGCGCCACGTCATCGAGGACACCGAGTCGCGCGTCGGCCCGATCGATCTTTTCTGCTCCAATGCCGGTGTCGCCGATCCCGATCCGGATCCTGCCAATTTGGCCTCGGCAGCGGATGCGGTGTGGGCCCGTGCCTGGGGGGTCAACGTCATGGCGCACGTCTACGCGGCGCGTCTGCTCGTGCCGCGTTTCGTCGCACGCGGTGGCGGGTATTTCCTCAACACCGTTTCGGCTGCCGGGCTCTTGAGCCAGATCGGCAGCTCCGTCTATGCGACGACCAAGCATGCGGCGGTGGGTTTCGCCGAAAGTCTCGCCATCACTCACGGGGATCAGGGCATCAAGGTCTCGATCCTGTGCCCGCAGGGGGTAGACACGCCGATGGTGCGCAACGCGCCCCCGGGACCGCAGACGATTGACGGCGTGATCTCGACGGACGAGCTGGCCGAGGCGGTGGTGCGCGGTCTTGAGGCAGAGCGCTTCCTGATCCTGCCGCACGCCCAGGTCGCCGCCTACATGACCCGCAAGACCGCGGACTACGATCGCTGGCTGAATGGCATGCGGCGCCTGCGCCGCAGCGCTTACGCGCCCTGAGCTCGCGCGGGTGTGCCTTCCGCCCGCAGCCGCCGTGCGAGTGAATCCCGCGGCCCTCATTCGGTGGGAAGAGAACGGCGCGGCGCGCACTGCCCTGTGGCGCTCGGCGAGCGACGCACCCCCACCGGCGGCAGTCACGCTCGTTGATGATCGCATTGGCGCGGATGAGGCCTACGGATTGGCCTGCCAGGGGAAGGGGCTCCTGTGGCGGGGCGATTTCCAAAATGCGCGACAGATGCTGCTGGCGCTCGGCCGCCGCGCCGATCGCCGGGCGGGCGCAAAGTCCGCATCGCCCGCCGAGGCTTTCAATCGCTACCGGCAGGGCCGTTCTCAGCGCGCCCGCACCCTGAATGCGCTCTTGGTGCCCCTCGATGCGACCTATGTCGTGCCGCTCGCCCGCGCCCCCGACGTGCGCCAGGCCTGCACGGAGGCCTACGGTGCGGTAACTCAGGATTCGCTCGTGCCGCTGCGGGCGCTCCTGGGCGTCATCGGTGCCCATGAGTGGCGGCTCCAGGGACTGCCGATGCCGGCGGCCGGCGGCCGGATACACCCGCACTACGGCGTGTTCGCGCCGGTGCGCCATGAATACGTGGACCTCGTGGCCGCCGCCGCGCTGCCAGCGGCAGTGAGCGCCGGCGGCGTCGCGTTCGATATCGGCACCGGAACCGGGGTGCTTGCGGCGGTGCTCGCGCGGCGCGGCGTCGCACGCATCCTTGCCACTGACCTCGATGAGCGCGCGCTGGCCTGTGCGCGCGACAACATTCAAAAGCTCGGCTGGCAGGAACAGGTGCAAGTCGAGCGCGCGGACCTCTTTCCCGCGGGCCGCGCCGCGCTTGCGGTCTGCAACCCGCCGTGGATCCCCGCCCGGCCCGGCTCATCCCTGGAGCGCGGCATCTACGACCCCGACAGCCGCATGCTGCACGGGTTCCTCGGCGGCCTTGGCGCGCACCTGGAGCCTGGCGGGGAGGGCTGGCTGATACTGTCAGACCTCGCCGAGCACCTCGGCCTGCGTTCAAGGGAGGCGCTGCTTGCGGCATTCGATGCCGCGCATCTGCGGGTGGTGGGGCGGGATGAGGCACGGCCGCGACATCCCCGGGCGTCCGATGCCAGCGACCCGTTGCACGCAGCGCGCGCCGCGGAGGTGACCTCGCTGTGGCGCCTCGCGCCGCGCTGAAGCACGGGCCGGTTAGCGGTCGGAATTTACTGGTGTGGCAGCAGCCGGTACACGTGCTCGAAGCGACTGCGCTCGACGATGCCATGGTCTCCGGGGGCGTATTGCACCAGCCAGTCCCCCGGCGCGCCCCGCAGCACATCGCCGCCGGCCGAGCGTGACACCGAGAACTCGCAGTGCATCTGTTTGGCGAGTACCGGCGCCGGGCGGTTCCGGTAGGAACCGGCACCGCCGGGCGAGGTCGGGGCCAGCGGCTCGTACTTGGCATCGAAGCGCTCCCGGGATACGCACCAACGGTCACCGGTCGACCCGGTGATGAGGGCGTCGCCCGGCCGGTAGCGATTGGGTCCGACCGCGCTCCCCAGCGTGCCGGGGGCAGCGGCGAATTCGACCTGCACGGTCTCATCCTTAACCGCGAGCCGCGCCTGCGGATCGGCGCTCAGGTCCGGGTTCTGAAGGTTCAAGCGCTGCGAGGCCTGGCGTGGTGAGGTGGCCATGCTTTCCGGCCCCCATAAAAAGTCGCGCGGGCCACAGGGGGCCCGCGCGAACTCACTCGACAGACTTGCGAATCAGAACCCGTACTGCAGCTGGGCTCCGACCTGGGCCTTGGGCGCCCAGGCGGTCGCCTGGTACGAGTAGCCGGTCTGCGGCTGGCCCGGCAGTGCCACGAAGGGTGCGGCACCCTCGCCGATCACGTGCTCCTGGTACTGCTTGTTGGTGATGTTCTTGCCCCACAGCGACAGGCGCAGCGTCTTCTTGCTGCCGTGCGTGTCGAAGTTCCAGGTGAACCGGCCATCCAGCACGCCGTGGGCGGGTATGGAGTAGAACTGAGCTGAGTTCGGCACGTCGACGCCGGTCGTCGCCGTATCGTACTGCCGTCCCTGGAAGCGATAGTCGAAGTACGCCTCGAGGTTGCCGCCACCGGCGTGGAACAGTGTCCAGTCGATGTTGGCATTGGCGATGTTGTTCGGGGCGTAGGGCACGCGGAACAGCGGCGCGACGTTCTGCCCAACCTTGTAGGGCGAGGCCGGGTTCACCGCCGGATCGAACAGCGTGCCGGCGATGGCATACACGGTCTCGATATCGGTGGACAGCACGGTGTCGCTCAGTCCGATGGTGAGGTCATTGGTGGGCGCGAACAGGAACTCAAACTCGGCGCCACTGACCGTCGCCCGGCCGGCGTTGTAGCCCGCCACGATCGCCAGGTTGGTTGGGTTGGTGTCGAACTGCAGCTGCATGTCGGTGAACTTGCTGTAGAACACCGCGATGTTGGCGCGCACGCGATGGTCGAGCCAGTACGATTTCAGGCCGAGCTCGTACGTCGTGACGTTCTCGGGCTTGAACGTGAGTCCGAACTGCCCGAAGTCCGCCGCCTCGCTCGAGCCGCCGGCCTTGTACCCGGTCGCGATGCGCAGGTAGGTGTTGATGTCCGGCGTCCAGGCCATGTTGATCGTGCCGGCGGGGTTGAACTTGTTGAAGCTCAGGTGATTGACCGAGTTCGGCGGATCGCTCTGGTTGATCGGGAATTGGCAGGCCGGCGGACAGAAGGGATTCGCCGGCGGCGGCGCGAAGGCGAGTGCGTTGCTCGTGTAGGTGCGGGCGGCGTCGCGGTTGTCCTTGGTGTAGCGGCCGCCGAGAGTGAACGACAGTGGCTCGGTGACATGCCAGGTGAACTGCGCGTAGGCGGCCTTGGACTTTGCCTCCGCCGTCACATAGCGCTGCTGCAGGTCGGAGTAGATCGGGACCGGCAGCCCCGGGATGGGCTCGAGCGGGATATTGATGGTGCCAACCTCGTTGTGGTTGGCATGCTCGTCGTAGTAGTAAAGACCCCCGACGTAATCAACCGTCTTGGCAATGGTGCCCACGAGCTGGAATTCCTGGGTGAATTCGTTGCTCTGCACGATGTCGTTGCTGGTGAAGTTGGTGATGCCCTCAGAGGGCGCCAGCGCGGGGTTGGTAAACGCGCCCGCGTAATCCTGGTAGAAGCGCGAGTCGAGGCCGCGGTAGTAGGTCAGTGAGCGGAAGTCCACCGCGTCATTGAACTTGAAGTTCAGGGTCAGACCATCGGAGTTGAACTTCGCCACGCTCAGCGGCAGGTAGATCGGCTCCCAGGTATTGGGGGCGAGACCGACGGTCGGTGGGTAGTTCGGGATTGTCGCGATTCCAGAGAGCGCAGCGTCCTGGTAGTAGATGGGCGTCGATTCCAGCTCGCCTACCTCGTAGAAATAATCGGCGGTGAAGATGCCGCCGGTATCCCAACGCAGGGAGGCGCGCGCGCCCTTCTGGTTCTCGCGGTTGTAGTCCTCGCCGCCTGAATTCTCGACGTTGCCGGCGAGGTTGCTGTAGAGGAGGGTGACCTTGCTCGACAGGCCGCCCATGACGGTCGGCAGATTCATGGTGCCAAGCGCACGTACGTAGTCGCGCTGGCCACCATCGACGCTGAATTTCACGTCGAAGTCGCCATCAGGCTTCTTGCTGATGATGTTGACCGCGCCGCCGGTGGTGTTGCGTCCGTAGAGGGTGCCCTGCGGGCCGCGCAGGATTTCCACACGGTCGACGTCCGCAAGGTCGAAGGTCTCGGCCTGCGGGCGGGCGATGTAGAAGCCGTCCTCATACAGGCCGACCGAGCCATCCTGGGTGATCTGGTTGGCGTCCGCGACGCCCTGGCCACGCATGTACAGAATCAGCGTGTTGCTGGAACTCGGGTAGGGCGTGAAGTTGATGCTGGTGGATTGCTCCGCCACGCCCGCGAAATCGGTAACGCCCTGCTTGTTGAGCGCATCGGCGGTGAGCGCCGTGATCGCGATCGGAGTCGTCTGCAGATTTTCTTCGCGGCGCTGCGCGGTGACGACGATCTCCTGAATTCCCTCTGTGCTCTGCTCTTGTGCGATAGCCAGTCGAGCGTCGGCGATGAAAAGTCCACTCACGACAAACATCGCGCCGCGCAGGCGCGCACCGGTCTTCAACATGAGGATCCCCCTAGCATGTAATAGTCAGCGCCTCGATCATACGCCCGCGCGATTGGTTGTCGAGCGTACGTTGCATACACGCAACGCCCGATTGCGATGAAAATCCGGCCTCGTCCAAACGAGGGAGCACCATGACCGAGACGCCTTCGCGCGCCATTGGCAGCACTTTGGATCTCCAGGTGCGGCGGGGAGTGCAACGCACCGAGACGTCATAATTCAGCCTAGACGACGACCAAATCCGCGCGCGCGCCGGCGCGCAAGCCCGCGGGCTCCTTGGTATTGAAGGGTGCAAAACGTATGATCGATTGCGGTGCGGCCCGGCGCGGTGACCATCCAGGTGCCGCAGATGGAAGCGGCAGGCCGAGGCAAATTTGAGACACGCGGTCTGCCACGCAATCCGCTGCCGGCGCTCGGGTTAACGACAGGGGGATTTGTGGGGAAGAACTCAGAAGGTCACCGATGAAGGCGGTGCAGGTACGCGCGCACGGACGCCCCGCCGAAGTCATCGGGGTCAGTGACGTTCCGGTGCCGGAGGTGGGTCCGGGCGAGGTTCGCGTGGCGGTCTCGGCCGCCTCGCTGAACTTCGGAGACGGGGCACGGGCACTCGGTGGTGTGGCGATGATGATGCTCAAGCCACCGTTCACCCTCGGCATGGACGTCTGCGGAGTGGTCGAGGCGGCGGGGGCTGGCGCCGAGGGCTGGGTCGGCCGTCGCGTCGTCGGCATGACGAAGATGGCGCTCGGTGGCATGGCGGAGAAGGCGCTGGTGCCGATGACCGCGCTGTTCGAGGCCCCGGATGAGCTGGACGACGCCGAGGCGGCAGGATTCCTGCTGCCCTATCACGTGGCCTATCTCGGCCTGCATATCCGTGCGCATCTGAAATCCGGAGAGTTCGCCCTGGTCACCGGGGCAGCGAGCGGGGTGGGATCGGCCGCGGTGCAACTCGGTGCGGCCGCGGGCGCGCGTGTCATGGCGCTGGCGGGCGGCGCAGAAAAGGCCAAGTACTGCACCGACCTCGGCGCCGCGATGGTCGTCGACTATCAGCAGGACGACCTTTTTGACCGGGTCATGGAGTTCTCCGCCGGGCACGGTGTGGACGTCGCCTTCGACCTGGTGGGGGGCGAGCTGACCGAGAAGGTCTGGACCTGCATGGCCCTCGAGGGCCGCTATCTCCCGGTCGGCTTCAACGGGGATCCCCAGGGCGGCTTCACCGGTAAGCCGCTGCGCAAGATCTCCATCGGCAATTTCTCGGTGCTGGGGGTCATGCTTGCCTACGGCACGGCCGTCGGGCCGATGCGGCGCATGGGGTTAAACCTGTATCCGCGCGCGACCGCGGCGGCGGTACATGCCGCGCTGCGTGAACTGCTCGCCGAGGGCAAGATCCGGCCGGCGATCAGCCGCCGCATTCCCATGAGCGATGTGCCCGCCGTGCTGGAAGAGCATCTGGCGCGCCGCACCTTCGGACGCACGGTCGTCGACATCAATAGTTAAAAGAGGCGCCGATGCAGCTCCGCCCCGATGCACTCATTGCGGCTGCCTGCGAGCAGACGCGCCTCGATGATTTCGGCAGTGACAGTTTTCGCGAGGGTCTGGAGGTTCTGTGTCAGTCGGTGTCTTCCGAGGCGCAGCTCAACCAGATCGGTGCCGCGGTGCTGCCGGGTGCCGTGCTCGCCTGCCTCACGAACCGCCTGAAGATCGTTGAATGGGTGAAGCGGCACCCTGAGGTCTCCGAGGAGCTCATCGAGGCGCCCTTCGTCGTGGTTGGCATGTTCAGGGCCGGCACGACCTTCCTGTCGCACATGCTCGAGAAGGATGCCCGCCATCGGCCCTTACTGCGCTGGGAGGCCGGCGACAGCATCCCGCCGCCGGCGCCGTCGGGCCTGCAGAGCGACCCGCGCATCGCGGCGGCACGCGCGGCGGCGGCGATGCTCGACCAGATAAATCCACGTGTGCGGGTGGTGCAGAGCGAGGAGCCGGACGGCCCTACCGAATGCATTGCCGTCCTCAACCAGGACTTCAAGAGCTTGCTGTGGGAGGCGATGGCGAACGTCCCCGCCTACGGGGCATGGCTGCATGCCACCGACCACCGCTCGGCCTACGACTACCATCACCGCCTGCTCCAGGTCCTGCAGAGCGGCGCGGTACGGGGCCGCTGGTCGCTCAAGAGCCCGCACCACGCGCTGCACCTGGAGGTGCTGAATGCGGTCTATCCGGATGCGCGGCTGGTGTTGATGCATCGGGATCCCGTGGTGCTGTGCGCCTCGGTCTGCAGCCTGATCACGACCCTCACGCGGACGTTCTCGGACGCGGATCACCGGCACTACATCGCCGATCACTGGACGGACATGCTCGAGCGCTCGGTGGCGAGCGTCGACGCATTTCGTGCCGCGCACCCCGACAGGCGCATCTGCGATGTGCATTACGCTGATCTGGTCCGCGATCCTCTGGGAACGATGCGCTCGGTGTACGCAGCGTTCGGCGATGAACTCGGCGGCCCGGCCCTCGGCGCGATGACTCAGCACGTCGAATCTCACCCCAAGGGCAAATTCGGCCGTCACGCCTACGACCTCGCAGAGTTCGGGCTCGATGCGGGCGCGATCCGGGACAGATTCAGGCCCTACGTTGAGCGTTACGCCATCCCGCTCGAGCAGTCGGCAGCCGGCTGAGGCGCCGCGCGCAGCGTTCAGCCGCCGATCATGGACTTCAGCTTCTGCTCCACCTCGGCGTAGCTCCAGTAGGCGCGCATCGCGGTGAGCTTGCCGGCCGGGTTGACGGCATAAATGCTGACAAGGTCGACTGTGATATCCCCGCCGGTCGGCATCTTGTTGGTCAGGCTCCAGACGTTGGCGCATTCATTGCCGCAGGCATAGGACTCGCGGATGCGGTAAGTCATGTTGCCCGGACCGATGATCATGTCCCAGAACCGGGTCAGCGCCGCACGTCCGCGGTGTCCTTTCCCGGACGGGTCCAGCGGTGAAACGCCCACCGGATCCTCGATGATCGCATCCTCCGCATAAAGATCGAGCCATGCGGCCTTGTTGCGCTCGGAAGCGTAACGGGCGGAGAGCGCAGCGGCGCGCTGCGCGGGGTGGGAGCTGTTTTCAAGGTGCAGGCCGGAAGGCGAAGTAGTCACGAGCTGTAGTCCTTAAGTTCTGGGGGAAGCCTGGGACCAAGCTTGTCTCATACGCAAGGCGGCCCGCAATCCCGCAACGCGCCCGGCGCGGCGCGTGCACTCAGGGACGGCCTTCAGGCTCCGCCTGCCGGCAGCTCGCGAGGGCGAAAAGCGTTAAGATCCGTGGCCTCATCCGCAGGCTTCGCGCCCGTGAGCGATTCACCACCTCGTGACCCCGATGCAGGGGTAAAGGCTCGCGCTACCTTGTCGATTCCGGTACAGCACGCCTGGTTTCTGCGGATGCTCAGGACCTGCCAGTTCGGCATTGCCCGGGTCACCAGCCGCGACGGTCTTGTCGAGGCGCATGCCGCACCCTTCGGCCTGACTTTCACCGGCCCCGCGGCCGACTGCATTACGCGCCACATCTACCGCATCGGGGCTCACGAGCCGCATATCACCCGCTACCTGCTCGATAACATCAGCGTGGGCCCGGACGAAGTGGCACTCGATGTAGGTGCCAATATCGGTTGGTACAGCGTACTGCTGGACCGCCTGAGCGCACCCGGAGCGCGCGTGCTTGCGTTTGAGCCGGATCCCGGCAGTTACCGGCTGCTCAGCGCCAATCTCAAGGCCAATCAGGCCGCACACGTGACCGCCCTCAACGTTGCCCTCGGCGACAGGCCCGGCGTGGCGCTGCTTCACCGCTATCGCGAGACCAACAACGGCAGGCACACGCTGCTTGAGGGCAATACCAGCGGCGGCACAGTCGAGGTCCCGGTAGAGACTCTCAAGGGCGTCTGGGAGCGCGAGCAGCTCGGCGCGCGGGCGATCGCTGTGCTGAAGATCGACGTGGAGGGGTTCGAATGCCTCGTATTGCGGGGGGCGGGGGAGCTTCTCAGGCGCTGCAGGTGCATGCTCCTGGAATACTCCCCGGAGGGGCTGACGCTTGCGGGGCTCAAACCGGAGGCCATCATCGATCTGCTCGTCGCCGCTGGCCTGGAGGCACGCGTCTTTGCAGGAAGTCACCTCGTCCCCATCAGCTACGCGCAGCTGGCGCGTGCCGACTCGCAGAGGGACCTGCTGCTGACTCCGGTCGCCGCACGTTAGGGAATCTGGCCGTGACGAGCCCTCTGCGATCACACTCCCGGGCCCTTGCCACTTAGGGATGCGGATGGCGTGAACGAGCCCCTTAACCATGATCACGCTGTATTCCTATCCGCGGCTCTTCGGCGTCGCCGACAACAACGGCTACGGCCTCAAGGTCTATGCCTTCCTCAGGCTCGCCGGGGTAGCGTTCGAACACCAGCACATCTTCGATGCGTCTGCCGCGCCGCGCGGGCAATTGCCCTACATCGTGGATGACGGGCAGGCCATCGGCGACAGCGACAGCATCATCGAGCACGTGACGCGCAAATACGGGGTGACCCTCGATGACGGGCGGACGGCGCAGCAGCGTGATCTCGATCAGCTGATCACGCGCCTGCTCGATGACCTGTACTGGACGATGTCCTATTCACGCTGGAAGGATGAGGCGTTCTGGCCGGCCTTCCGCGATGCCCTGCTGCGGGAGCACCCGAGTCTTTCCGCCGAGGGACTGCAGAAGGCGCGTGAATTCAACTTTCAGCGCTACCATTATCAGGGCATCGGGCGTTTTGCACCGGCAGCCGCCTACGCACGTGGCGTTGCCGACCTTCAGGTACTGGCACATCTGGTTCCGGCCCGGTCCTACCTGCGGGGCCCGCAACCCTCGACCATCGACGCGGCGATCTACGGATTCATCGCCAATATCTACTACTTCCGCATCGAGACGCCGCTGCGCCAATTCGTCTGCGAGCACCCGAATCTCGTCGAACACTGCGAGGCCATCCACGCCGCCGTGAGCTGAGACCGGCCATCGGCAGCGTGCTCTGGCGTTGCCGCTGCTCACCGGCGCCGCCCACTCTACGGGTGCGACGCGGCCGGGCTGCCCGCCAGCTCCTTGGCGGCCTCGTGGTGCTCCGTGCCGAGGAACATGTACATCGCCGGCACCACGAACAGCGTGAACAGCGTGCCGATGGAGATGCCGGTGAAGATCACCAGCCCCATATGATTGCGCCCGACGGCGCCCGCGCCGCTGGCGATCAGCAGGGGCACCACCCCGAACACCATGGACGCGGAGGTCATGAGGATGGGCCGCAGCCGGATGGTCGCGGCGGCTTCAATGGCCTCGACCTTGGACTTTCCCGCGCGCTGCTGCTCGTTGGCGAACTGAACGATCAGGATGCCGTGCTTGGCGATCAGGCCCACCAGGGTCACGAGGCCGACCTGGGTGTACACATTGAGGGTGGCGAACCCGAGAAACAGAAATATGACGGCGCCGAAGATCGCCATTGGCACCGACATCATCACCACCAAGGGGTCGCGGAAGCTTTCGAACTGCGCCGCCAGCACCAGGAAGATGATGATGATTGCGAACCCCAGGGTCGCGAGGAAGCCGCCGGACTCCTGCACGAACTGCCGCGACTCGCCACTGTAGTCGATGGTGTAGCCCTGCGGCAGGATCTGCGCAGCGATACCGCGCAGAGTGTTCAGTGCCTCGCCCTGGGTGCCCCCGAATACGCCCTGGATGGTTGCGGAGTTGAGGCGCTGGAAATGACTGATGGACTCGGGCACGGTCTCGGTCCTGAAGGAGACCACGGTGGAGGCGGGCACCACTTCGCCGCTGGCCGTGCGGATATAGTAGTTGCCGACCTGCTCCGGATTGAGTCGCTGTGCCTGGATGACCTGCGGGATGACCTTGTACGAGCGGCCGGCAATGCTGAAGTAGTTGACGTAGCCGCCACCGAGCATGCTGCTCAGGGCCCCGCCGAGGTCCTTCATGGTGAGGCCGAGGAGGGCAACCTTGCCGCGATCCACCTCCAGAGTAGTCTGGGGCTTGTCGATCTTCAGGCTGTTGTCGAGTACCCAGAACTTGCCTGTAGCCTGCGCCTTGGCCAGCACCGCCTGCGAGACCTCGTACAGCTCGGTGAAGGGGGCCGCACTCTGGATCACGAACTGCACCGGGTAACCGCCGTTGGACCCGGGTAGCGAGGGCGGATTGATGAAGAATATGTTGGCGCCGGCAATCTGCGAGGCGCGCTGCTGCAGATCCAGCTGGATCGCCTTGGCATCGCGTTTGCGCTGCCCGTAATCCTTCAGGATGATCCCGCCGAACCCGGTGTTGCTGGTGCCGGTGCCATTGCCGGCGAACTGAAAGGAGTTCTCATACTCCGGAATCGAGCTCAGGGCCTTGAACGCCTGGTGCTGGTAGCCTGCCATCTGCTGGATCGATGCATTCGGCGCGCCGGTGCCTATGTAGAAGATGAAGCTCTGGTCTTCTGCGGGCGCCAGTTCGCTCTTAGCCATGACGCCCATCATCGGCAACCCCATCATGACCGCGATCAGCACGATGACGACCGCGCCGAACACCACGACCACCTTCCAAGCATCGAGCATGACCCGCAGGATGCGGTGGTAGAGATTGGTGAAGATCTCGAAATTGTGGTCGATCATGCGCACCAGACGGTTGCCGCCGTCGTGCTCCATCTTGAAGAAGCGCGCACACATCATCGGCGACAGGGTCAGAGCGATGAGCGCCGACACCGCGACCGCGCCCGCCAGCGTGAACGCGAACTCCGAGAACAGTGAGCCCGTCAGGCCGCCCTGGAACCCGATCGGGATATATACGGCGATCAGTACCACCGAGATCGCGACGATCGGGCCGGCCAGTTCGCGCGCTGCCGAGATGGCTGCCTCATACGGCGCCTGCCCGAGCTTCATATGGCGGTCGACGTTCTCGACCACGATGATGGCGTCATCGACGACGAGTCCGATTGCCAGCACGAGCGCGAGAAGGGTCAGCAGGTTGATGCTGTAGCCGAGCACCAGCATGATGAAGAAGGCGCCGATGAGGGACAGTGGCATGGCGACCACGGGCACGATGACGGATCGCACGCTGCCGAGGAACAGGAAGATCACCACGGTCACGATCAGCAGCGTCTCTGTCAGGGTCCTGACGACGTCGCGGATGGCAGCGTTGATGTAGCCGGTGGTGTCGTAGCCGATTTCCCCATGCAGACCCGCCGGCAGCTGCGCCTGGATCTCCGGGAAGATCTTGCGGATGTTCTCCATCACCGTGAGGATGTTCGCCTCTGGGGCGACGTTGATCGCGATGAACACCGAGCCCTTGCCTTTGAAGGCGACGTCGGACTCGTAGTCTTCGGCGCCCAGCACCACCGTGCCTAAGTCGCGCAGCCGCACCAGCGCGCCGTTGCTTTCCTTGACTACCAGGTTCTTGAACTCGTCCGCGGAATGCAGGTCCGTGGCAGCGGTCAGATCCACGCTCACCATCTGGCCCTTGGTGGTGCCGAGGGTGGAGAGGTAGTTGTTGTTCGCCAGCGCGGCGGAGACGTCGGCCCCGGTAACGCCGTGGGCGGCGAGCTTGGCAGGGTCGAGCCAGGCACGCAGGGCGTACTGGCGCGCACCGAGCAGTTGCGCCTTCTGCACCCCGGGCACCGCCTGCAGCTTTGGCTGTACCACGCGGATCACGTAGTCGGTGATCTGGTTGGCGGGCAGCGTCTCGCTGTTGAATCCGAGGTACATCCCGGCGACGGTGTCGCCGACCTGCACCGTGATGACCGGCTGCTGCGTGCCGGTGGGCAGCTGGTTGAGGACCGAGTTGACCTTGCTGCTGATCTCGGACTGCGCGCGATTGGAGTCGTAGTTCAGACGCAGCGCGGCGGTGACGGTCGAGGCGCCAGTGGTGCTGCTGGACGTGAGGTAATCGATGCCCTGCGCCTCGGCGACCGCCGATTCGATGGGTGTGGTGATGAAGCCTGCGACGAGATCCGCGCTGGCGCCGTAGTACTGCGTGGTCACCGTGACCGTGGCGTTCTCGGTCTTGGGAAACTGGCGTACCGGCAGGCTGACGAGCGCGCGCAGGCCGAGCACCAGTACCAAGAGGCTCACCACTGTGGCCAGCACGGGTCGGCGGATGAAGAGGTCAGTAAAATTCATCAACAATCCTTAAATCGCGCTCGAAGGCCCCGTGCATCAGTACGCAGCTCACTCACTCTTCCTTGGGATGCGGGTTCGGATCTTCGGAGGGCTGCACGCTGTTGTTGATGGTGATGAGGGCTCCGTTGCGCAGCTTGATCTGGCCGGAGGTCACCACCTCATCGCCCTCGCGGATTCCCTTCACGATCGCCACCTGATCCCCACGGGTGGGTCCGGTCGTGACGAACACCTGCTTGGCGATGAGACCGCCGGCCTGCGAGGCTTTCGCGGCGGCGGATGCTACCGGGGCGCCCTTGGTGTCGGCACTCTGGGGCGCGACGATGTACACGGTGGCGCCGTACGGGTTATAGGCCACGGCCGTCTGCGGGAGCGTCAGGTAACGTACGGGCGCCCCGACCTCGATGCTGACATTGGCGTACATGCCCGGCAGCAGCTTGCGGGCGGCGTTCTTCAGGGTCGCGCGCAGCACGACGTTGCGGGTACCTGAGTCAACCTGCGGGTCCATGGCCGAGATCGCGCCATCGAAGCTCTGGTCCGGGAACGAGTCGGTCGCGACCGTCACCTTCTGACCGGAATGGACCTCGCTGAGTGACTGCTGCGGCAGATAGAAATCCACGAAGATCGGATCGAGCTGCTGCAGCGTGACGATCTTGGTGCCGGCGGCCAGGTATTGGCCAAGGTCAACGGCACGGATGCCGACCTGTCCTGCGAAGGGCGCCCGCACGAACTTCTTGTCCAGCAGCGCCTGTTGCTCGGCGACCTGCGCTTTCGCGCTGCGCAGATTCGCGGCGTCGCTGTCGAGCACTGCCTGGCTTATTGCCTGTGCCTCAAACTGCGCCTTGTCACGGGTGTAGGTGATCTCGGCGAGGGCCGCCGCCGCCTTCAACGATTCCAAGTGTGCGGCATCGTCCGCCGAGCGCAGTCGCAGCAGCATCTGACCGGGCTTGACGTAGTCGCCCGAGGTGAACTCGATGGCATCCACGGTGCCTGCGACTTCGGCACTCAGATCGGCGCCGCGCTCGGCGCGCAGACTTCCCACCGCGGACAACTGTGGCAGCCAGTCCTGGTACTGAACCTTGGTGGTGCTCACGGTGAACTTCGGCGGCCCCTGGGCCGCGAAGCCCTGGAACATCTTGTAGGCCCCGTATCCCTTGATGCCGCCGATGACCACGACCAGCGCGACCACGGCGACAATCAGTAACATCCAGCGTTTCATCGATTCTCCATTGACGATCCTGGCGCGCGGTGTGCCTCAGCGGCGCGCGGTAGCGGCCACTGAGTCCCGATTCCACCAGCCGCCCCCCAGCGCCTGGAACAGCGCCACGGTGTCTGCGTAGCGCGCCGCCTCAGCCTGCAGCTGCGCGATGCGCGCCTGGTGGAACGTGCGCTCGGCCACGAGCAGATCGAGCGGGCTGATGGACCCGGCAGCGTAGCGTTTGCGCGATACCTCAAGCGTCTCCGCGGCCGCCTGGGTCGCCAGATTCTGCTCGTTGAGATTGGCGGCGTCGGCGTCCAGGGCGTACAGGGCGTCGGCCACATTGCGGAACGCCGTCAGAACCGTGCCGCGGTATTGGGCGGCTGCCTGGTCATAGGCAGCGACGGCAGCGCGCTTCTCGTGCAGTAGCGTGCCGCCATGAAAGATTGGCTGCGTCACCGAGGCCCCGAAGCTCCAGACGTTGCTGCCGCTCTTGAGCAGGTCCGAGAACCGGGTGCTGGTGCCGCCGAAATCGCCGGTGATGGTCAGCTGCGGCAGCATGTTGGCCGTGGCCACGCCGATCTGCGCGCTCGCCTGATGCACGAGCGCCTCCTGCGCGCGCACGTCGGGCCGCTGCGCCACCAGGCGCGCAGGCACGCTAATCGGCAGGTCCACCGGCAGCTGCAGATCATCCAGAGCGAAGTGCGCCTGCGGTTGCTCACTCGGCGTCTGCCCGAGTAACACCGCCAGCAGGTCGCGGTTCTGCTGCAGTTGCTTCTGCAGCGGCAGGAGCGCCGCACGCTCGGTGGCCAGCTGCGTCCGCTGCGTCAGCACATCGAGTCGCGAGGCACCGCCGAGTGACAGTTGGCGTTCGACGGTGTTGAGCTGCTGCTGATCCGCCTCGATGATCTGTTGCGTTGCCTCAATCTGGGCGCGCAGCGAGGCTTCCTGTATCGCCGTCGTCACGACGTTGGAGCTGAGCGTGAGATAGGTGGCCTCCAGCTGGAAGTTCTGATATTCGGCGAGTGCGCGCTGCGCTTCGATTTCGCGACGCTCTCCGCCCCACACATCCAGTCCATAGGAGACGTTGGCGGTGGCGTTGAACAGGTTGTAGATGAATGAACCCCCGCCCGGCTGTCCGTAGGCGGCGGCGTTGATCTTCTGCCGGGCCGCGGACGCATTGCCGTCGATCGACGGCAGCAGGCTTCCCTGCTGCGCCAGGAGCTTCTCGTGCGCCTCGCGCAGCGCCGCCTGTGCAGCCACGACGTCCGGGCTGGCGCTAAGTGCCTGCTGCACCAGAGCGTTGAGCTTCTCGGAGTGAAATAGCGTCCACCATTGGGCCGGCAGGTCCGCGCCGTTCGCGTACACCTGCGCAGCCCCGGCGGCGCCCTCGCTGGCCGCCGTGTGCGCCGGTAAAGGCTCCGGCGTATACGCAGTGACCGGCGGGGCGGCCGGGCGTTTGAAATCCGGGCCCACTGCGCAGCCCCCGGCCAGCAGCACGGCAGCAATTGCTGAGCCAAGCATTGGGCCCAGACCCGTACGGCGCACCTGCGCCCGCCGGTCCTGGCCGATGGCGCCGCGCTCGGCAGCCGATCTCATGGAGTACCTCGCTGCAAATCCCTTGCTCTTTGTGTCATGACTGATGCCGGCGCCTCGCTCACATCGTGCCGCGCGCCTGGGCGGATCTTCCCGCAGGCAACGTGTAATCCGCCGTTTTTCCGGTGGCCCGAGAATGGCGGCGCCGGTTATCGGGGCCGCCGTGAAACGTCAAAGCCACCGCGGGACGTGATGGGGATGATGGCCGAACGCGCGGCCGTCATCCACTCATTAGATCGCGCGAAGCGCGGCCCGACGAGGTTTTGCGCCTTTGCAATGTCCGCGAGGACGCACCAGCGCTGCAAACGTCTATAGAAAGGCCGCTTCTACCCCTAACGGGCGTTGACAACGCGCTCCGGGCGCGCACCAACACTGGGTGCGCGGACAGGTGAGATTCGCTCTCCCGTCATGGCCGGCGCATGCTCAGGTGGCTTTGGATGCACGGCGCCCTCGTGCGCCGGTGCGCGACGCGAATGCTGGCGCGGCAGGCTCCAGAGCAAAGCGCTGCATGCGGGCGACGAGTTCCGGCGGCACAGCGGTGGCGCGCGCGGTGCTGGCCGAGATGAAGACCAGCACCTGGCGGACGCGCATGCGCAGTTCCCCCTGGTGCGAGGCTTCGATACGCAGCTCACAGGAGGTTCTCCCGACCTTAAGCGTCCACAGGTTGAACGTCAGTCGTTCGCCGTAATGGGTCGGCTTGGCGAAGTCGACGGTGAAATGCACCGAGGGGGTCAGCAGCTTCTTGTGGTGGAACAACCCGGGCGCGCTGGCCATGAGCCCATCTTCGAACCAGTCCTCGACGAAGTCGCTGATCATCTCGAAGTAGCGCGGGTAGAACACCCACCCGGCCGCGTCGCAGTGACCGAAACGCACCAACATCTCGCGCTGAAACGCCGCCATGGTAGCTCTCCGCGATCCCACTAAGTCCGCGAGCATACGGGATCGCCTGAAGTGGGAGCGAATCCTGGCGTGCCGGGACAGGCGCCCGCGGATGCGGGCGTTCGGCTCCTGCCTGCTTTATGCTGGCGACTCGGCCATGGCAACCAATTCTCCGCCCTCCATTTTCGAGACGCGCCGGCAGCAGGTGTTCCCGCTGCTGAGCGCTGCGGAGCTGCTACGCGTGCGGCGCTTCGGGCAGGTCCAGTCGTTCGGTCCGGGCGAGTCGGTGACGCGTATCGGTGAGCCCGGCCATGGCCTCACCGTCATTCTCAGCGGGCAGATCGCGGTGACCCGCCAGGTGCAGTCCGGCGCCTTCGAACCGATCGTGACGCACGGACCGGGCTCCTTCATGGGCGAGCTCGCCCAACTCGCCGGGCGTCCGTCGCTGGTGGATGGGCGGTCGGTCGATGCGGTCGAGGCGCTCATCATTCCGCCGGAGCGCCTGCGCGCGCTGCTGATCGCGGAGGCCGATCTCGGCGAGCGGATCATGCGGGCTCTGATCCTGCGGCGCGTCGGGCTGCTGGAATCGGGCGCCGGAGGCCCGATCATCATCGGTAACCCTGAGGATGCAGACGTACTGCGGCTCGAGGGCTTCCTGCGTCGCGCTGCGCACCCGCACCAGACGCTGCGTCCGTCGGTGGACGCCGAGGCACAAGCCCTGATCGAGCGCTTCCACATCGACCCCGCGCAGCTGCCGATCGTCCTGTGTCCGGGCGGACAGCTGCTGCGTAACCCGAGCGACAACGATCTGGCACGCTGCCTGGGTCTCGTCGGGCCACTTGATGCGCAGCGCATCTATGATGTCGCCGTCGTCGGCGCCGGACCTGCGGGTCTCTCGACCGCGGTCTACGCAGGCTCGGAGGGGCTGTCGGTGCTGATGCTGGACAGTCACGCGTTCGGCGGGCAGGCCGGTGCCTCGGCGCGCATCGAGAATTACCTCGGGTTTCCCACGGGCGTCAGCGGCATGGCCCTGATGGCGCGTGCCTACAACCAGGCGCAGAAGTTCGGCGTCGAGATGGCCATCCCGGACGTCGTAGTGACTCTGCCGGCCGCGGCTGACAACGAGCCGCGGGGACTGACGCTGCGGCTCGCGAGCGAGGAGCGCGTGCGCGCCCGCACGCTCGTGATCGCCAGTGGGGCGCGCTACCGGCGACCGGAGATCCCAGGTCTTGAGGCGTTCGAGGGCTCGGGTGTGCACTACTGGGCCTCGCCGCTTGAAGCCAAGTTGTGCGCCGATCAGGACGTGGTGCTAGTCGGTGGCGGTAACTCGGCCGGCCAGGCGGTGGTCTATCTGTCCGGCCACGCGCGCAAGGTGTATCTGCTGCTGCGCGGACCCGAGCTGCGCGCACACATGTCGCGCTACCTCGTCGATCGTATCGGGGGACTCGCCAACGTCGAGGTACTGACCCGTACCAGCATCACGGCCCTCGAGGGTACCGCCGGCAGCCTCCAGGCGGTGTGTTGGCGCACACAGGGAGCCGCGGCCGACGTGCGGCAACCGATCCGGCATCTGTTCCTGTTCATCGGCGCGGACCCGAACACCGGCTGGCTTGCGGACTCCGGCGTGCGGCTGGACGCGAATGGCTTCGTTCTTACGGGAGGGGACGTTGCAACCGGGCACCGCACCATGGCGACGAGCCGCCCGGGGGTGTTTGCTGTCGGCGACGTGCGTTCAGGTTCCGTCAAGCGCGTGGCTACCGCCGTGGGGGAGGGCGCGCAGGTGGTCGCCGCAGTGCACGCGTGTCTGGCAGAGAGTTCTCCCGATGGCGTGAACACCCCCGTCGCAGTTGCGCGCTCGACCCCGCCCAGCTGAGCGCCGGCTAGCCGGCGTCACTGAGCTCCATCGCCACTTGGTCGACGTAGCACCAGCTCCAATCTTCCCCCGGCTCGATGGAGGTGATGATCGGGTGCGTCGTCGCATGGAAGTGCTTGGTCGCATGCCTGTTCTTTGAGTCGTCGCAGCACCCGACGTGCCCGCAGGTGCGGCACAGCCGCAAATGCACCCAGGTGTCGCCCATTTTCAGGCATTCCTCGCAGCCGTCGGTGTTTGGCCGATCGGTCCTGATCTGCGCAAGATGACTGCAGCGCTTTGGCATACGGTAGCTCCGGAGGTCGTTGGAAGGTCTTGAAATTCCCGCGGCCATCCCCAGCTTGCGCGGAATGACCCAGACACAAGACGATACCGCCCAGACACTACATGTAGTGTGCCCGCACTGCGACACGGTTAACCGCATCGCCGCGCCGCGCCTGAGCGAAGCACCGGTCTGCGGGCACTGCCACCGGCGCTTGTTCGCTGCAGCACCGCTTGATCTGAGCGAGGCGAATTTCCAGAGGTTCATCGAGCGCAACGACTTGCCCGTGGTCGTGGACTTCTGGGCCCCCTGGTGCGGTCCGTGCAAGATGATGGCGCCCGAATACGTGGCTGCCGCCGGCGAGCTCGAGCCCAAGGTGCGGCTGGCGAAGCTCGATACTGAGGCCAACCCGAGCCTCGCGAACCGGTTCACCATCCGCAGCATCCCGACGATGGTGCTGTTCAAGGGCGGCCGCGAAGTCGCCCGTCAGTCCGGCGCCATGGGCCGCGCGGACATTGCGCGCTGGGTGCGCGCTCACGCCTGAAGGATCGCGGCCGGCACTAGGTCTGGTAGCGGCGTGGGAAGATCACGCGGAAGGTGGTGCCCGCGCCGGGCGAAGTCTCCAGTTCGATGCTCGCATCGAGCAGCTCGCACAGCCGTTTCACGATCGACAGGCCGATGCCTTCACCGCCCGGGCCGCGGGACTCTTCCGCCGGAGAGCGTGAGGGCAGTGTCGGAGCGGGGTCGAGCCGCTGGGAGGCAGACTCGCTCGCGGGCGCGGAAGACTCAACTTCCTGCGACTCCTCCGTCGCGTGCTTGAGCGCGCGCTCGAGCGGCGCTGCGGAGCCGGCGGTCAGGCCGGGCCCGGTGTCCTGCACACACAGGATCCATTGTTCGCGTTCCGCACTGGTGCGCTCCTCCCAAGTGACCCGCACGCCTCCTTCGCGGGTGGCCTTGAGGGCGTTTAGAACCAGGTTCTGCGCGATGCGCTGCACCTTGGGTGGATCACCCTCGACGATCAGTTGTTCCGGACCCTCGGTGCGCAGGAACAGATTTCTCTGGGCGGCGAGCGCGCGCAGCGGCTCGCAGAATTCCCGCAGCGTCTGCGCGGCGTCGAAACCCACAAGGTTCCGCCTCTCGTGGCCAGCCTCGAGCCGCGCCAGGTCCATCAGGTCCGTCAGGAGATCGCGCAGCGAGACGGTCCCGCGCTGCAGAGCCTGGGACATCTGCGCGCGGGCGGCCTCTGAAACGCTGCTGCGATCGAGCACCTCCGCCGCCATCCTCACCACGCCGACACTGCTGCGCAGATCGTGCGCCGCCTCACGCAGGCGCTCGGCGCGTTCGCGCTCCAGCGTCTGCAGCTGCTCCAGCGCGTGCTGCAGGTCCCGTACGCGGCTCGCCGCTTCCAGCTGCTGCAGCCGCCCATAGCGGGCAGCGCTCTCGCACACCCCATCTCCGCACAGGCGCGCGAGTGCATGTCGCGCCAGGCGCAACGCCGTGGCATCCGCATCCCGGTTCTCGGTGGTGTAGCGCTCGAGTTCCTCGAGCAGGCACATCTGCAGGTGTGCCCACTCGCGCATCGTCTCCAGCTGGTTGTAGCCTTGCTGCCAGCGGTGCAGTCCGTGCTCGGCGGCACTCCTTTTCTCTTCGGCTTTGGCCTCTTGCTTGTCCCCCTCGTTGCGGGCGCACAGCCGCCGCTCGAAGGCATCGAGTACCTGCGGGATGTGATCGTAGAACTGGGCGCGTGAGATCGATGAGGCGGTCGACAGCTCCGGGTCGCCATCGACCAGGGCGTGCCAGCGCCGCAGGATATCTGCCTGTCGCCGGGCGAGATACGCGGCGATCGCCTGCACCTGGCTGCTGCTCTCGTCAGCACTCATGTGAACGTCTCGGTCATGGCGGGGAGGCTCAATTGGCGGCGACCGGTCCGGAAGCTGGCCCGAAGCTTGAAGTTTATCCCCACGGCAGCCACAGGCAAGGCCGCGTCTCCTCTTCGAACGGTTACTCAGTGCGCCGGCACAATCACGAGGCGCTCCACCGCGCTTGAACTCGTCTCGCCAGCGAGCGTCAGGTACAGATGGCGCGCGGCGACTGTCAGCGCGAGCGCCATGCGACGCGTGAGCCGCGGCGCCAGGGCCGCCAGCCACTCACTGTCGAGGGCGTACAGCTCCAGTCTTTCGGCGCGGTGGATACGCTCGCTGCGGTAGCGCTCGGCCAGCTGGGAGGCATTGCGGTGCGCGTACACCGCGACCCGGGGTGCCGCCTTGCTGGCGCGATGCAGCCGGGCCGCGTCCGGGGATCCCACCTCGATCCACGCGCGCAGGGCGCCGGTCAAGTCGTGTACCGCGATCGCCGGCTCGTCCGGGTCCGACAGCCCCTTGGAGAAAGCGATGCCCTCGGTGTACTCGAGGCAGTAGGCCAGCAAACGCGCCAAGAGGTACTCACCCGTCTCCGAAGGATGACGCGCGACGCGCAGCTCCAGGGTCTGGTGGATGTTGCGGTCCGAGTCCGCGAGTTCGACGTCGAATACGTAGATTGTGGCGCTCAGCGCCATCTCATGCTCCGGGCAGGGGGATGTCCGCGGCGAATAATCGGATGAGTACGTCGGCTTATGAACCTGCGCGGCTGCCGCGTCAGCCGGGCTGGAATGTAAAGCATTGGATTGCGCTTTGAAATATCGGGTCGGCGTGCCGCGGCGGACCGGGCCGACAAGGTGAATCAGGCTAAGCTCTGGCTTGCGGGAGGGCAGGGCGCTAGGCTTTCGCGGCCAGTTCCTTTTGCAGCGCCTCCTCGCGCGCATCCTCGATTACCAGCAGCACACCTGCAGCGTCCGCCGGTGCCTCATCGGGTGCGCAGATCCCGGTCAGCGGGCTGTCCGCCTTCAGGTCACCCTGCTCGAACAGTGCCCAGATCTCGCGCGCAAACTGCGTTTCGAGGAGCTCCGGTGCGAAGCGGCCCAGCGTTCCGCGGATGTTGTTCACGTCACGCTCGAGCATCGCGAAGGCACCGTTGTTGCCGGCGGCATTGACCACCTGCGGCAGATCGATGATGACGGGGCCCTCCGGACCCAACAGCACGTTGAACTCCGAGAGGTCACCGTGGATGAGGCCGATGCTCAGCATGCGCACGACCTGCCGCATGAGTAAGGTGTGGTACTCGCGCGCCGTGTCCGCCGCGAGGTCAACCTCACCCAGGCGCGGCGCCGGGTCGCCGGCGGCATCCGTGACCAGCTCCATGATGAGCGTATCGTTGAAGTAGCCGTAGGGCTTGGGCACGCGGACGCCGGCGGCGACCAGCTGATACAACGCATCCACTTCGGCGTTCTTCCAGGCCGCCTCCTGCTCCCTGCGGCCGAAGCGCGTGCTCTTGTTCATCGCCCGCGCCTGGCGGCTGCCCCGGATCTTGCGGCCCTCCTGGTACACGGTGCGCTTCTGAAAGCTGCGCTGACCCATGTCGCGATAGAGCTTGGCGCAGCGCAGCTGAGTGCCCGTGCGCACGATATAGACGGTGGCTTCCTTGCCGCTCTTGAGTGAGCGCATCACTTCGTCAATCACGCCATCGTCGATGAGCGGCTGCAGGGCGGCAGGGGTCTTCAGACGGGAACCTTTATTTTTGAGGCGTGGCTGGGAGCTACAAAAAAGCTCTACCGACGCGGAGGCGGGGATGTTCGCACCAATCCCGCTGCCGTGCAGGACTATCCTGTCGCCTCGCGGCCGCGACCCTGGATTTTAGGGGCTTTCCAGGATTATCAAGGGGATCTCGCGGCGTGTGCCCTGCTGGTAGGCCTCGTATGTCGGAGCAAATGCGATCAGCTGAGGCCAGAGGAGCGCGCGCTCCTCGCGGGTCGCAGGACGGCAGCGAACGGGTCGAGCCCGCCGATCCATGCAAACGCTCGCCACGGGCGTCTCATGCAGGTTGCCGACCCAGTCCGGGTCCTCGGGGGCCCCACCCTTTGAGCCCACGACGAAGGTCAGATCACCGAAGGTGAAGTAGGGCAGCACGACGGAGCGTTCACGCCCGGTGCGGCGTCCTTGGGTCGTCAGCACCAGCGCCTTGGCTGTCCGGGTCTTGAATTGCGGGTCCTTCGTCAAGCCGGCGCGGCGTGAAAACAGCCACATGAAAAACGAGTCGCCGGTCCAGCGCACGGAGCACACGTCGAACTTCATTACCATCCGGGTCATCAGGGGCAGCCTGGCCATCTTCTTGTCTCCTGCGGGTCGTGCGACGGCCCCAATGCCGGGGCGGTAGGGCGCACCGCGCACACCGGTGGCGCGATTCAGCCTGTGAGTCCCAAGAGCATGCTATCGGCCAGCACCTCGGTGAACAACGCCGCCGCAATCAGCGAGAAGAACCAAATCCGGCAGAGCACTCATCCGCCTTGGTACCACTGGATCTGGTAATGGGCACCGCAGCGGGCCGCGCGTGCGCCGACGTGCGGGCCCGCCTTGGCGCAGGATGGTCAGCCGTCAGCGCCCTCGCCACTATAAGTGCGCACCAGACTTCTGGGGGCCTCCGGATCAACCGGCTTCGTCAGGTGCTCGTCGAAACCCGCGTTGCGCGCGGGCTCGGTCGTCTTCCTGTCCCCGGCCGGTGAGCGCGATCAGTCTCGGCGGGCAGGGTTCTGCTGAATGCGCGGCCCGATATCGGGGCAGATCTCTTCCCATACCAGGTCGGAGCGTGCGCCGAGTACCCAGTCGCGTTTGATGCCCACGGTTGGCAGGTAGGCGTCATTGCACAGGAAGGTGAGCTGCGGACCCCAGAGCATCCACAGGGCGCAGCGCGAGTCGAGCATCACCCTGACGATGGTGCGCAGGGACTGTGGCCAGCTCGACGGGTCGCCCAGGGAGTGCGCGTCCCGTCAAGTGCCCGGATGCGCGCGCCCATCTCGCCTCCGCCGGCAAGAAAGCTCAGCGGCGGGGGCTTCAGCACTGGGGGCGCGGCCGTCACGGTGCCCGCCCCGCGCGCGGGCGCAGGTAAGCGGGCTGGTGCGCGCCCGCATCTTGTGAGATCGCCAACGCTCCTCCCCCGATGCAGCCCGACCGGGTTCGCTCGAATGGCTCTTGTCAGGCTTACGCTGACACTAGAGCGGGGGCGGATTGCGGGGCAGCCGTATCAGGCGGCGAACCACATGGCAGCTGACTTCTTTCTCACCCGTTCGCCCGCCTGAGCGCGCCGTTTGCCAGCTTCGAGGAGTTATTGGCCAAATTCAATCGCTTACCCCTACGTGCCGGTTGCGGGCGACCGTTTGCGCTTCGGCGGCCGCCGTGCGATCCCCCCATCCGAGCCTCTTACGAAGTCGATGAACGCTCGCAGGGGCGCCGGCACGAGACGCCGTCCGGAATAGTAGAGAAATGGCCCTGAGAAGGGCTGCCACCAGGGCTCGAGCACAGGTTCGAGTGCGCCGCTGTGAAAATGAGGTCGCAGCCAGTCCTCGAAAAGACAGATGACGCCGGCGCCGGCGATCGCTGCCTCAACGGCAAGATCGGTGGCCGTGCCCATGCTCACGAGTAATGGCCCCGCGGGCTCGATCCGCACCACCTCGCCGGCGCGCTCGAATTCCCAGGGAGGCGTCGCGCCGCTACTGAAACGTCCTCGCAGGCACGCGTGTTCGAGAAGTTCGCGCGGATGTTGGGGACGGCCACGGCGATCCAGATAATCAGAAGCGGCGGCAGCCGCGAAGCGCTGTGTGCGCGGGCCGATCGCAACGGCGATCATGTCCTGCTCCAAGCGCTCGTCGTAGCGGATCCCGGCGTCGAACCCGGCCGCGAGCACGTCGATGAAACTGTCCTCGGCGACCACTTCCACGCGAATCTCCGGATACGCTGAGAGGAAGCGCGGCACGATCCCCGGCAGCACGAGCCGCGCGGCGCTGACCGGCACGTTGAGCCTGAGCGTGCCCACGGGCCTGTCGCGAAATTTGTTCACCACATCGAGGGCCGACTCCACTTCCGTCAGCGCCGGACCGAGCCGCTCAAGCAGGCGCTTACCGGCCTCGGTGGGGGTGACGCTTCGCGTCGTTCGGTTGAGGAGTCGGATGCCGAGCTGGATCTCCAGGCGCCGCACCGCTTCGCTGAGGCCGGATGCGCTCGCGTCGGTGGCGCGCGCAGCCTCGCGAAAGCCGCCTGCGCGGGCGACGCTCACGAAGGCGTTCAGATCCCCGAGATCGGTTCTCACTGTTCGATTATCCGCACAGCCCGTGCGGATTGTGCCCGATTATCGTGCATGCGAACAGCGGCTAGATTGTCCTCTCGCAAAGGAGATCGACCATGTCCAGTGTTATCAAGTCCGGCACATTCAGACTAGGAGCGCACCGAGCCGTAAGGCGGCTCGGCTACGGCGCCATGCAGCTCGCAGGCCCGGGCGTATTCGGTCCGCCACGCGACCCTGACGCTGCACTTGCGGTGTTGCGCGAAGCGGTCGCGAGCGGAGTGAATCACATCGACACCAGCGACTTTTATGGCCCGCACGTCACTAATCGGCTGATTCGCGAAGCCCTGCATCCGTACGCCGATGATCTCGTAATTGTGACCAAGATCGGGGCCCGGCGCGGCGCGGACGGAGCGTGGCTACCGGCTTTCTCTGCCAAAGAGCTCGCCGAGGCAGTGACCGACAACCTGCGGAACCTGGGTCTGGAGGTGCTCGATGTGGTCAACCTCCGCAGCATGTTTGGCGTCCATGGACCCGCTGAAGGCTCACTCGAAGCGCCGCTCAGCGCACTGGCTGAACTGCAGCGCCGGGGATTGGTACGGCAGATCGGATTGAGCAACGTTACGCTCGCGCAGGTTCAGGAGGGACGCCGCATTTGCGACATCGTTTGTGTGCAGAACCACTACAACCTCGCGCACCGCGCAGATGATGCGCTCATCGATGAGCTTGCCCGCCATGGCGTCGCCTACGTCCCCTTCTTCCCGCTTGGCGGCTTCACCCCGCTGCAGTCGTCCACCTTGTCCGGTGTCGCTCAGCGCCTCGGTGCCACGCCCATGCAAGTTGCGCTTGCATGGCTGCTGCGCCGCTCGCCCAACATTCTTCTCATTCCTGGGACGTCCTCAATTGCACACCTGCGGGAAAACCTCTCAGTCGCCGAGTTGGATTTGCCCGAGGCTGCGGCCGTAGCGCTCGACGGTATTGGGGCGCGCGGCGGTGCTGCCTGAAGAGCGTTCCTGCAACGCAAAGGCATGTCCGATACCAAGGTCCAATCGATGCGCACCTCTGGTTCTGATCTTATGCTTGGGCTGTCCGCAGTCTAGATACCTGGATAGTCCAGGACGCCACGACGCGGCTCCCAGGCCGAACCTGATGGCGCGTTCGCGGCCGGGGTGAGTCCTCGTCAACTGACCGACGCCGAGACCTCTCGGTGAGCGGCGCTTCATCGCGGCGTACTTGACGCTGGAGTGCTCCTGATCGCCGAGCACAGAGTGTGACAAGGGCGATATTTGGGTTGCCAAAGCAAACGGCAGCAATGCCACATACCGACTGGGAGCCGTCAATGAACCAGGTGCAAGTTGAGCAGGAGTCCTATCAGATGCCGCCGCAAGAGGGATTTACGGTCGCACACTTCCTCACCGTCGCCGACATCGAACGATCGGCGGGATTTTACGAGACGGTCTTCGGAGCTCGCATTCTGAGTCGGGGCGACAGCAGCGGCGCGCCGGGGTACTTGCAGATCGCGAACACGTGGCTGATCGTCAACGTTGGGGGCGGTCCAACACCCGACAAACCGACGGTGACGCTCAGCGTCCCCGCCGATCCCGACTCCGTCAACAGCTTCATGAATATCCGGGTTGCGGATATCAAAGCGTGCTATGAGCTCTGGCGAAAGCGCGGGGCGAAGTTCATCACAGAGCCAAAGGACAAGTACGGGGAGACGCGCTGCTACATCCGCGATCCTGATGGCTACATTATTGAAGTCGGGCAGAGCAAGCCGGACTTCACATACGGCTAAGGGCTACGCCTGCAACGCTGCGGGTCCGCCGCGAGCAAGGCGCGAGCTATTTGGCGGCTTTCGCCGCGCGCTCGATCAATGCGGCAATTTCGTTTGGATGCGAGATAAAAATGGCATGACTGCCGCGAAGCTCGATCGTCTGCGACTTCGCACGGCCTGCCATGAAGCGTTCGAGGTCGGGATTGATCATCCGATCCTCTAGCGAAACCACCGCGTAACTCAAGGGACTGTCCCTAAGACCTTGAGCAGCAGGAGCGCTGCTGCTGCGCGCTGACGGTTGCTCGTGCGAACAAACAGCACGCGCGGTCCGCGGAAGCGAAAGCTAGCTGAGTGAATTGGTCGGCGTGCACGGCTCAAGGTCCATGACGGCATAGTTCAGGACGCCCCCCACTACGCGGGCCGGGGCTGTCATCGGATGCATCACATTGTGTTTTGCGTCAAGAATGTGCGCGACGCCCAGCCCGCGCACGCTCAGCGCGTCGGCGATCATTGAGCGGTGGCATCGCCACCAGAGCGCCTCCGAGCACATGATCGCGGTTCGCGCTTTCATGGACACCTCCAACAGCTGGTCTAGGCCTCGCGCAAATTCCGGGGTGGACATGTAATCGGCGTAGCCGCGGAATGAGGCATTGCGCCACGCTGAGTTGGGCGAATCCGGCCGAGGCCTCCGCCGACCGCCCAGCGCAGGCAACCAGCGATAGCGAATCGCCTGAGCTTCTAGCGTCGCCTTGAGTGCCTCCCTGCCGTACTGCGGAAATTTCCGTGAACCGGGAAAGCTGCGCACGTCGGCCACGGCGTCGATCTGTGCTCCAGCGAGCAGGCCCAGAAACTCCTCGATAGAGCGTACCGAGTGACCAATCGTCCAGATGGCCACTGGCGCTGCTGAGGGCCCTGACACCGGCATCAGTCGTCAACCTTCTGTAAGGCTGTGCCTTTGTGCATTGCCACGTGACTGCTTTTGTCACTTTGAATCTCGTACTGCGGCTCCTCGAGGCTCGCGTGATGGGTATAGCCCTTGTAGTCAGTGTCGACGGTGTGCACCTTGGTGATGGTGCCACTGACATACCCAGCTTCGGAGTTCCAGCGTACGTGATCACCAGCCTTGAATTGCGTGCTCATGTGCGATGATAGTTGGGCCAAATTATCCTGGGCCGCAGATCCGCTTGGGTTTTGCCGGTCAGTGTCCGCCGTCGCCTGGTGCCGGACATCCGAGGCGACATTCCGGTGGGCCGTGGTATTGCGCGCGGATGAACGTGAGAATTTTCCAAAGATCATCGTCTGAAGCGACGACCTCTCCCATGGCGGGCATCGGGGCTACCACATTTTCCTCGGCCTTTCGCGTATACCCCTTGCTCTGAAGTGTCTGACTTCCGTAGGCGATCAACCTAAAGAGCGTGTCGTCATCGCCCCCGTAGATCCAGACGCCGTCCGTGAGTGGCGGACAAATACCGCCTCCACCCGTACCGCCGTGGCAGCCACTGCATGCCGCACTGACAAACAATGCGCCTCCCGCATCGACGATCGCCTTGTTGCTGATGTTGTAAGGATTCTTAAGCTTGCCCTGTGGAGTGGCGTCGGCACGCTGTACTGGCTTGACGGGTTTCGAGGCTCCCGTCGCAGCCGCCGCGGGGACGGCGGTCGCCGCCGGCGCCTGAGCTTCGCCCGTGGGCGTTAGCACCATAGTTAGAGCCGTAACGCAGAGGAGTCTAAACACTGTGCACCTCGATGCGGTTTCGTGCCGAGCCTCTTGGCGGAAGGCAGTTGCAAGGGTTCCGGAATCCGTCGGAGCTTCGTACACCAATTGATGCCTCGTGGTGAGTGGCTTGGCTATTGTTCTTTGGTGTCGCCCGAACGTATGGACCGGATGAAATCAAATGAATTTGTCGCACCAGGGAACGGAATGTGTTTGATCCATAAGCGGCGGATCAGCCGCGGCCCTATGTGGGCCATCGATGAATCCTCCATCAACTTCCGGTAAGCGCAAGCAGCGCTTCTTTGGCCTTGGCCACGGCGACACGACCGACCATCTCCAAGTCGAGATGCGGCAGATTCGGCAGCTCATCGGAAGCAACGACCGCATCGACGATCGCCGGACCTTCGGCTGTAAAGGCCGCGCTGAGAGCCTCTTTCAACTCATTGGGCTTTCTGGCGGTAAAGCCCTGGCCGCCGCAAGCGCGGGCCAAGGCTGCAAAGTCGGGATTGGGGAATTCTATGCCCTTGCTGTAGGCCGGCAAGCCGACGCTTTCCGCCTCGAGCCGGATGAGGCCGAAGCCAGAGTTGTTATAAACCACAACCTTGACCGGCAGTCGGTGATGTACAGCGGTGAGAAACTCGCACATCAGCATGTTGAAGCCGCCGTCGCCACACAGCGCAATCACTTGGCGTGAGCGATCCAGACTCTGTATCCCGTTGGCCTGGCCCAAGGCGGTTCCCACGGCCGCGTTATTGAAAGAGCCAATGATTCGCTGCGAGCCACTTTGCCTGATCCAATTGGCTGACCAGAGCGTGTTCAAACCAGTGTCGAAGACGAATACTGCATCCGGCTTGGCCTCGTCACTCGTAGCGCGGGCGACTGCCTGCGGATGGATGCGTTCGGCGCTGCGTGCTGGATCAGCCTGCTTGTCCAACAAGGCATCCCATTTGCGACGCTCCTGGGTCATCTTGTTCCAGAAAGCATCGTCAGGTTTGGATGCGACCTGATCGAGCAACAGCTTGAGGGTTGGCCGCGCCGAGCCCGCGACGCCGAGCACGGTTGGCGCGCGACGGCCCAGTACCTGCGGCCGTTCATCGATTTGGATCACGTTGCCGCCGCGCGGCAGGAACTCAGAGTAGGGATAGTCGGTGCCGATCATCAGCAGAAGGTCGCAGTGCATGATCGCGTTGTACACTGGCTTGGTGCCGATCATGCCGATGCCGCCCATCCAGTGCGGATCATCGTAAGGCATGATGTCCTTACCCTTGACGGAATGGATCAACGGCGCCTTGAGTCGGTCGGAGAGCGCGCGCAGCAGATCACCCGCGCCGTGACACCCGTTCCCGCACATGATCAGCACGGTCCTTGCCTGGTCGATCCGCCGGGCAACTGCCTGCACATCCTCAGCACTGGCGGCAAATTCCTGACGCGGCTTGAGCGTCGCGACGCTCGCAATGCTGCCGGCAGCCTTCGCCGCGCTTACGTCCTGGGGTAGCGTGAGGTGGGCCACGCCCCGGCCGGCATAGGCCGCGGCGATGGCCTGGTGAATGACCTGAGGGGCCTGCTCAGGCGAATTAATGGTTTCGGTGTACAGACTGACGTCGCGGAAGAGAAGGTCGGGTTTGGTCGTCTGTATGTAATCGGTTCCCTGGAACTTGCGGGGCATGTCCCCGGAAAGCGCCAGCACCGGAGCATGATCCCGGGCAGCCTCGTACAAGCCGGCGACAAGGTGAGTGCTTCCTGGACCCGTCGTGCCGGCGCACACCGCGAGCTTACCCGTAAGCTTGGCCTGGCCAGCGGCCGCCAATGCCGCGCCTTCCTCATGGCGCACACCGATCCATTCGATCTGGCTGCGGCGCACCGCATCCGCGAGTGGGTTCAGCGAGTCGCCGATGAGCGCGAATATCTGCTTCACGCCCGTTTCCTCGAGCGCACCCACCAAGAGCTCGGCAACCGTTTGGGACATGGTCTTCACTCCTTAACCATCGCAACGTGATTTTGCGTTTGTGGGCTACCGGTCGCACCAGCACGCAGATCGTATGCGCTCCAGAGGCATTTATGCAGGGAGTCAGGCGGATGAGCAGCGGCGCGAGCTCGTCCTATACCTTGGCGATGGAGGCCCGTCGGGCCACGCGAGGAAGCCGCACGGCCGGGCTCGGCATCCGCGCCAGGCCTCGCAGACCGACCATATGTCGTTCTCGGGCGGTGACTGAGCGCACGTAGTCATGAGCCACTCCGTGACTTGGTCTTAACACGCCAACGTCGCATCGCGACAGCGGCCCAGATCGCTTCAACGACACCGAATGGCCACGCTCCTTGCAGGAAACCGTAGCCAGATCCAAGTAGACACGCCCCTGCAAAACAGAGGATATACGCGGGCTTTCGATCCTCAAGCGCGTAGAAAACGAGCATCGCGGTGACCGCGAACAGACCGAAGATTGTTAGCGGTTCCATAAAAACCAAGGAGGTACAAGGGTGTAGCAATAGGCGGCAAAGATACGGCGCCGAGATCTGGGAGACGTCCGCCTGAAGCGGAACGCTGCGGGTCCGTGATCCTCGCCGGGGCGCTCACTCGATCGAGGGAGCGCTGAGGCGCGTTCGACTTGAATCGCGCACCGAGCTGCGGGTTTAAAACCGATGGGAAAAGTCCACTCCTGCCGTGAGCGGCTGATTGGTGATGATGCGGGTAAAATCAGGTTGCGGCTCATTTTCCGTGAACATGCTCTCCAGCTGGGCATGCTTGTTGGTGACATTATTGACGAACAAAGTCGCACTCCACGTATCACGAAATCTCACTCCCGCGCGCACATTTAGGAGGTTATAAGAGCCCAGTTGTATGTACGTGCCGGTGAACTGGTAGGGGCTCGGAAATGAAATCGAGTAGCGAGCGCCGGTGTACGAGTCCTCCAACCGCACCGTGAACGTACAGGAGTTCCCGAGCGGCGTGGTGTAGCTGAGAGCGGCGGTGCCACTGACCGGGGCCACCTCCGGCAGCTTGTGAATCGGGGCAATCACCCAGTGCGGTCCCCCTTCCAGCCACTCGTACAGGTATCCAGCCGCGACTTCGAACTGAAATCCTGCCCCCAAATCGGCAAGCGCGTCGATGTCGGCCCCGTAGATATGTGCGTAATCGCCGTTGATGTTGAGCGCCCAGTCGTTCGGATAGGCCTCGAGCTGGATGTGGCGCCAATCCTCATAGTAGATGCTGGCGTTCACAGTCAGCCGGCGATCTAGCACCCTGGCTTTCTCGCCGAGCTCGTAGCTCACGACACGGTCCGGCTCGTAGGTGGAGGGCCACTTGCCGCTGGTGTAATTCTGCTGCTGGAAGGCCCCTGCCCAGGCGGAACCGGTGGTCGGATAGGCCGCGTTGCCCCCGCCGGGACGGAAGCCGGTCGACACCGTGCCATACACCATTAGATCCGGGCTGAACGTGTAGGCCAGGTTTATTTTCGGATTGAAGCTGCTCGATGACAGTGAGATGAGCCCGGAGCATGAGGGCGTGGCGGCTCCATTGGCCGATCCCCAACCGCTGATGCACGAAGAGAAGCGATAACTGTAGTGATTTACGCGAGCGCCGATATCGACCTTGAGCGCGTCAGTCAGCGCGTAGGTGGCGTCGCCGAAGCCTGCGTACTGCTGCAGAGTAGTCGGCGAGTAGGCGTTGAACCAGTTGGATGTGGTGGCCGGCGCGAGCGTTCCGAGATCCATATACGAGGAGTAGTTGGGCGTCGTACCGGCGAAGGTCCACAGCGAGTAAAAGTCGCTGTAGTAGAGGCCGGTAACCCAGCTGGCTCGTCCGTCTCCCGTCGAAGCCAATCGCAGCTCCTCGCTGAACTGATGGGAAGGATCGATCTCGATACCGTGCTCCGGGCCGGAGCCGGTCGAACCGTAATATCCGGGGTTCGGAAGACCGTAGTTGGAGTTATAGGTGAGCGCTTCGAGTGGATTGTTGAAGGCCTCGCTCGCCTCCTCGACCTGAGAGGAGTTACGCGTCCAGCGCGCGGTGCTTGATGTCAGATCGAACCCGGGGAAACTGTAGTTTACATTCAGACTGTAGGCGGTCAGGGAATCGGTCAGTGGTTCGGCGATGTCAAAGGGTTGGTAGTGCGTCTCGGTGCCAGGAGCGCTGTCATAGGCGCTGATGCCGTTCTGGGTGCTGGTCGTGTGGAAGTATGAGGGCGTGACCGACAGGCTTTCCGTCGGCTTCCACAGCAAAGTCGCGCGCGCCGCATAAGTTTGATAGGCATTCGAGTCCGGATATTGCTTCTGGATTGCGGCCTTCTGCACATCGCCGCGAACGGTACCGTCCGGGCTTCCGCCGACCAGCGGGAAGGGGTCAGCCACGATGCGGTCGATCCAGCCGCTCGTATGGTCCTCTGTTCCCACCAGCCGTAGTGCCAGAGTGTCATCGACAAGGGGCAGGTTGACCATCGCGCTGTTTTTGTGATTGAACCCACCGTCGTCGGTGCCCGACAGGGTGCTCTGTGCGGTGGATTGCACGGTCGACAGGTTAGGCTGGTTGGTAATGAGTCTGACCGTGCCGCCCATCGAACCCGATCCGAAGAGCGTGCCCTGAGGCCCGCGCAGAATCTCGATGCGATTCAGGTCATAGAGGTCGGGATCGATCACTACATGACCGTTTTGGGCACTCGCGGGTCCGGCCAGAGGGATATCGTCAATGTAGAAGCTGACGGTTGCGGAATTGCCACCGCTCGAGGTCATACCGCGCATCTCGATCTCGGTCTGACTGGGCCCCTCACTCTTGAGCGAAACGCCGGGTGTACCCTGTGCCAGAGTGGCCAAAGAGGCGACCCCGCGAGACAATAAATCGTCACCGCTGACCGCCGTAATGCTGATCGGAGTGTTCTGTACGGTCGAGACGCGCTTCTGCGCGGTGACCACTACTTCGGCAAGCGGAGCTGGGCTCTCATCTGGCACCGACTGTGCGTGAGCGGCGAGAGCAGCGAACAGAGTCGTACCTGAGAAGCCCGCCAGAGCCGTCAGAGATTTCATAAGCCCGGTTCAATTCAATCCCCCCCGATCGCCAGTATCGTGACCCTTTGAAGCGCCGATGTGCATGCCTGCGATCGTCACTTCGGAGTCAGGCTACCTCCTGATGCGTTAAGAGCGCGTTAGGAATTCAGGCATGGCTGATCAACGCAGACCCTTTCAGGCGCAGCGTTGCCAGTGAACCAATGCCGCCGTGGGGCGCAGCGCGCCGGACGAGGCTCCCGGGCGCGCACCTCGATGGTGCACGTCATTGCCGGTACGGCTATCTGGCCAACTACCGGGTGGACCCTCGAGAGGCGATATCGACATCTGCGATCCGCGATCAGTTTGAAGCGGCCCACTCGGACGAGCAGAGCCCTGCAGGGGTCGTGAGTTCGATGTTTTTGCCAATGCGTCAGCAAGTGTTGGAGTCTTTTCCGTGACGACCCCGCGGCTTGAATTCGCGAACGGTTACGGCGCCGCGCTCCAAGGGACGGGCGCATCTATGGACCGGTTCGAATGCGCGTTCGCTGCCCGATTGCTCTATAGTTCTGTCGTCGTCGATGACGCGCCAGCACGTAGCGCTGACTGGCGCGCCCGCATTTCAACCAGCTTCTCGGGCAGCGAAATTGATCACCCACGAGATCCAGATTTTGGTGCTGCTGCTGGTTGCGCTAGCCGCGGTCGGAGTCGTGGCAAGACGGTCGAATATTCCGCCGGCGATACTCCTTGTGTTGGCCGGTATCGTGCTCGCACTTGTTCCAGGCCTGCCCACGGTACGGCTCGCGCCGGAGCTTGTGCTGCTGCTCGTGCTGCCGCCGTTAATCTATTCCTCTGCCGTCGCGATGAGCTGGGGGGAGTTTCGGTTCAATCTGCGGCCGATCTCTCTGCTTGCCATCGGTTGTGTGCTGTTCACGACTGTGGCTGCGGCGGCGGCCACGCACTGGCTCCTGGGTTTCTCGTGGCCTGTGGGCTTCGTATTGGGCGCCATAGTCTCGCCGCCGGATGCGGTCGCGCCGGTGGCGATTGCCCAGAGATTGCGGCTCCCGAAACGAATCCGCGTCATCCTCGAGGGAGAAGGACTCGCCAATGACGCGACTGCGCTGATCCTGTATCGATTTGCCGTGGTGGCGGTGAGCGCCGCGGCATTCTCATTCGAAAGGGCGGCCGGCGAGTTTCTCGTCATCCTTGGGGGGGAGCTGCTGTGGGGAATCGCAGTCGGATGGTTCATGTTGCGGCTGCGTCGCTGGGTCGCCGATGCGCAAATCGAGATCGTGCTTTCGATCCTGACGCCCTTCGCCGCCTATTGGCCACCGGAACACCTGGGTGGTTCCGGAGTACTGGCCACGGTAGCTGCCGGGCTGTATGTCAGCTGGAACGGCTTGAGCATGATCAGCGCCGCGACCCGGCTGCAGGGCGTATTTTTCTGGGATGTCCTCGTCTATATGATCGAGGGCATCGTATTCCTCATGACCGGTCTGCAGGCGCGCACACTGATTTCCGGATTGGGCGGCTATTCGTGGCCGACGCTGGCGGAGTCCGCTGCCGTGGTCTGTGCCGTCGTAATTCTGGCTCGATTCATATGGGTCTTCCCCGCGACGTACCTTCCGCGTTGGCTGGTCCCGGCCATCGCGCGCCGCGACCCCGCGCCGCCCTGGCAGTGGCCATTTATCCTCGGCTTCACTGGCGTGCGCGGCATCGTGTCGCTCGCCGCCGCTCTCGCAATTCCGTTCACTGCGGACAACGGCCGACCATTCCCCGATCGCGATCTTATTCTGTTTCTCACATTCTCGGTGATCCTGGTGACGCTCGTCGCCCAGGGCCTGATGCTACCGCTCGTAATCCGGCTGCTCGGCCTTGCCAACGCCGGGGAGCAAGAATTGCAAACCGATCGGGCCGAGGAACTGCTGGCGCGCCGGCGCTCGATTGAAGCCGCGAGCGCGCATCTCGAGCGTCTCGCTGTCGAACAAGCGGTGCCCGATGACGTCGTTCGACGGCTGCGAACCAAGCTGCGAGATCGGTTGTCGCATTTCGATCCCATCGAAGAGCCGGGTGGTGATGGTCAGCTCGAACCGAGCGACAAAGTAGAACTGCAGCTGATTGCCGTAGAGCGCGAGCGTATCAATGAACTCTATCGCGAGGGGATGCTGAAAGATGAGGGGCGTCGTCGGCTCGAGCGGGAGCTCGATCTGCGCGAGGCGTCCTTAGAGAACCACCAACATGGGGAGTAAGCGAATCGACCACTGGCGGGCGCAATGTCTTGTGCGGGACCCATCGGATGACACCGCCTGCAAGGCGCTCCGCAGCTCGTCGTTGGCTGCGACTCGAGGGCACGCGTTTGATTAAGGATGGCAGCGGGCGCCGCCACGAGAACTCGCACCGGATCCGGGGTACGGATGCGGGCTCGCTTTGCCTACGCGGTGCGTGCCGCCCGGGCAAATTGGAACGGCAGGAATTTTAACACCCAATTAACGCACCGCTGGGTAAGCTGCGGCCCTCCAACTAGGGAAAGCCATGGGCAATTCAAGTATCGCGCTCTATGTTGTCGGAGCCTTGTTTACGCTCTACGTCGTCGCCGCGACGTCGCTGTCAAAGGATGCGGCTACACACGCTCGCGAGAAATCTCATCCCCGGAAATCAACCAATCAGCCAATGGACCGGCGCGTTGTGCATTGGTGGCGGGCGCGCAGACGGACCTTGGCTCGCAGGCGCTAGCCTGTTGGGTCAAGGAGCTTAGGGATGGCCGGTGGTGCGGAAATGCCTGCCGCGCTAGCGATCAACCCTTCAAACGGGCGAGTTTGCTGTGGGTTCGCACCGCATCCTCTTCGGTCAGGAGCGGATCCTCGCGCAGCAACTCCTCGAACTTTGCGGGAAGAAGGGCGGGGCTGAAGTAGAAGCCCTGGTACTGGTCGCAGCCGAGCTTGGCCAGCAATTGCAGCTGCTCGGGTGTCTCCACGCCTTCCGCGATCACCTTTAGACGCAGACTGTGGGCGAGCGAGATGATTGCGCCTACGATGGAAGCGTCTTCCGGGCGTGCCGTCATCTGCTCGACGAAGCAGCGGTCGATCTTGAGCTTGTCGATCGGGAAGCGACGCAGGTAGCTCATACTGGAATAGCCGGTCCCGAAGTCATCGACAGAGACCAACACACCCATGCGGCTGATGGCTTCCAGAATATGGACAGACTCCTCGGCATCGCTCATGACCGCGGTTTCGGTGAGCTCGATCTCGAGGAGTGCAGGGTCCAGTCCCGAGGCATCGAGAGCGCGCCGAATCTGACCTACTAGGTCCACGAGGCGGAACTGCGAGGGCGCAAGGTTGACGGCGACGCGCAGGGCACGCGGTCCACGCTGCTGCCAAATACTCCCTTGGCGGCACGCCTCATAGAGCACCCACTCGCCGATGGCATCGAGCAAGCCGCACTCGTCCGCGACCGGAATGAACTCAGCCGGCAGCAGCAGCCCGCGTTCGGGATGGCGCCACCGAATCAACGCTTCGGCGCTGTTGATCCGACCCGTCGCGGTGTCGACCTTGGGTTGGTAGTGCAGTTCGAATTGCCCACCACGCAGTGCTTCGTGCAGCTCGCTTTCCAGCTTCACGCGCTCCTGTGTCACCGTGCCCATGCTCTCGGTATAGCACTGCACGTTGTTGCGGCCGCGCTCCTTGGCGTGGTACATGGCGGCGTCCGCGTGTGCCAGCAGGGCATCGATAGTCGCGCCATCGCGCGGATAAAACGCAATGCCGATGCTGGGCGAGACGTGCACGTCGATTCCGAGGAGCCGGGTGGAAGGCTCCATCACCTTCAGCAGGCGCTTGCCCATCTCGAGCGACTCCGCCCGCGTCATTGGCCCATCGAAGATGATCACGAACTCATCTCCCCCGAGGCGCGCGATGCTGTCCACGGCGCGGATGGCTCCCTTCAGCCGCGCCGACACCTCGCACAGGAGCTCATCGCCCGCGTGATGGCCGAGCGAGTCGTTGATCAGCTTGAAGCGGTCGAGATCCAGCACTGCCACGGCGAAGCCATGCGATTGACGGTTCGCCTGAGCAATCGCCTGGGTGATGCGGTCATCGAGCAAGAGGCGGTTGGGGAGCCCGGTGAGTGAGTCGTGCGAGGCGAGGTGGCGCAACTGCCGGTTCGCCGCCTCAAGTCCGCGGGTGCGATCGGTGACAACCCGCTCGAGGCCTTCCACGTGGCGCTTGAGTGCGCGTGCGTTCTGCCACTTGCGGCTCAGCGCGCTCGCGGACTGCAGGATCTCGATGGGCTCGAAGGGCTTCTTGATGACGATAAGCTTGTCCGAGCGCCCGAGGCGCGCCAGGAGCTCCATCCAGTCGTAGTCGCTATAGGCTGAGCAGACCACGACCTGTATTTCGGGGTCGATCTTCCAGAGGTTCTCGATCGTTTCCAGTCCGTCCCAGCCGGGCGGCATACGCATGTCCACGAAGGCGACCGAGTAAGGGCGTCCCTCAGCGAGCGCGCGGCGCGCCAATTCAACGCCGTCGCGGCCTTGCAGCGCTGAATCGACATCGAATACCGGTCGCGACACCGTCGACTGCGACTCGCCAAACAGCGCCGCTTCCGCGGCCGACATCTGCGTGTCATCGCGGCCAGTGAGAATCTTGCGATAGTCCTGGTGAATCGCCGGATTGTCGTCGATCATCAGCAGCCGGTGGATCAGCAAATCGGATTCATCGGCCATGTGACGGCTCCGGCTGGGTGAGGGGCAGTGTCAGGGTAAAGGTAGCTCCCTGGCCGGGCCCGGCACTCTCGCCTTGCAGCGAACCGCCGAGGTCTTTGGCCGCTAGCGCGCAGCTGTGTAAGCCGAAGCCGTGACCGTCTTTGCGCGTCGTGAAGCCGTGACTGAAGATGCGCTCGAGATTCTCCGGCGGGATGCCGACGCCGGTATCGGTGACGGCGACCAGCATCGTCCCATTGCCAGCCCGGACGCGGACGGTCACGCGCTTCTCCGCCGTTCGGGACTCATCGCAAGCATATTTGGCATTGCGGATTACGTTCACCAGGATCTGCAGCACCTTGTGCTTGTCGACCGTGATCAGCGGCACGTCCTGGAAGTCGCGCACCAGAGTGACCCCATGACGGCTGAAGGCCCCCTCGTTCATCCGCAGGCTGTCCTCAACCAAAGTGCGAATGTCGACCATGTCGGTCACGCCGCCGCGGCGCGCGTAGCTTTGCTGCACCGCAACGATTTCCTTGATGTGCTCGACGTTGCTGCGCAGCGCTGCGAGCTCCGTGATGGCGACGTCACGCTCGGCGATGAGCTCTGCGGCAAGTTCCCGCATGTACAGCGGCAGGTGGCTGCCTTGAGGGCCCGTCAGAAAAGTCGTCAGGTCGGCCGCATGGTCGTTCAGCAGCGCGGCCACCCGTCCCAGTCCGGCGCATTTCGATTTCCTGATGCGCTCGGCGACGATACTGGCTGACACATTGACGCTGTTCAGCACGTTACCGACGTTGTGCAGGACATTTGTTGCCACCTCGGCCATGCCAGCCTGTCGGGAGGCGACCAGCAGCTGCTTGTGTACGCGTTCGAGTTCTTCTTCGGCGCGCCGCCGATCGGTGATGTCCTCGATGACCGCGAGGGCACCGAGTGGCTGGCCGGCGTGGCTGACCATGCGCTGCGCGCTCGACAACACGGCGCGACGTGCCCCATCAGGTCGCACAATGACGAACTCGGCGTCACGCACCTTCTCACCGAGCAGGGTGCGCGCTAGCGGACGGTCCTCGCGCGGCACCGGCGTAGTGCCGTCGGTGAGATAGACCCGGGCGGTGAGGGGGTAGGGGTTGCGCGGGACCGCGTCGGCGGTTCCTTCCGCGGGAATTCCCAGCAGCTCGGCCGCCGCAGGGTTGTGGTGCGTCACCTGACCTCTGACGTCACACGCAATCAGCGCAATCGGGAGTTCGGCAATGACGGTGGCAAGTAGTGTCTGGTTTTGCAGCAGGGCGGCTGCCATCTGTTTGCGCGCGGAGATGTCGAGGAGAAACTCGACCGAGCATTCGGGTCCTGGGCCGCCGCTGCTAACGAGTGAGGTGGTTGCATGAACCCACAGCGCGCCGCCGTTCTTGTGCAGATAGCGTTTCTCGACGTCCAGGTGAGCGATCTCGCCGCTCCACAGTCGCTCCAGGCCTGCCGCGGTGGATGGAAGATCGGCCCCGTGCGTGAGGCTCGCCATCGACTCGCCCTTGAGCTCCTCAGTATCGAAGCCGAGCATGGCGCAGAAGGCACGGTTGCAGTGGCGATAGCGACCCTCACGGTCGGCGAAAGCGATGCCGATCGGCGCATCCTCGACCGTGTTTCGAAACAGCGTCTCTACGTGACGGGGATGGGTCTCTCCCAGCAGAGCCTCCGTCTCCTGCCCGGTGATGCTTCTATCAGCGCTGTTCATCGCGTCCGACCCGTCATCCCTTACCGGTATGCCTTCTGACTGACCTGTAACTCTGCGGACTCAAAGGACACTCCACAGCCGCCCAGTCCGCAGTAGCCACTGGGATTCTTCGCCAGGTACTGCTGGTGGTAGTCCTCGGCGTAAAAGAACTGCGGGGCGTCGCGGATTTCCGTGGTGATTGTGCCGTGCCCCGCGGCGGTGAGCCGGGCCTGATATGCGCGCCCTGAGACCTCCGCCGCGTACCGTTGTGCCTTGTCCGTCACGTAGATCGTGGAGCGGTACTGCGTGCCGATGTCGTTTCCCTGTCGCATTCCCTGCGTGGGATCGTGCGACTCCCAGAACACCTTGAGCAGATCCTCGTAGCGGACCTTGGCGGGATCGTAAATCGCGCGCACCACTTCGGCGTGTCCTGTGTCGCCGGTACAAACCTCCTCGTACGTCGGATTCGGAGTGAAGCCACCTGCATAGCCGACCGCGGTCGAGTGAACCCCGGGCTGTTGCCAGAAGAGGCGTTCCACGCCCCAGAAACAGCCCATGCCGAACACCGCCTCGCGCAGCCCGGCGGGGTACGGGGGTACGATGCGATGTCCGTTGACAAAATGAGTCTGCGGAACACTGAGCGGTGTAGTGCGCCCTGGCAATGCGTCATGTTCGGTCGGCATTACCGATTTCCTGCTCATGCGCGGATCTCTCTGCGGATATGGCCGACGTGGCTAAGCCGGTAGCCGTGTGGTTTTGAAGACCCCGCGCGCGCCGGGGCTCGGTCGCAGACCTCGGTGCAGCAGTCGGGGCATTTTATGGGAGACATGCCGGCTGTCCTCCAGCTATGGGCCGTGAGCGTTCGATATGAAACGCCCGACACGACATAACTACCGTGATCGCCGTCACGAGGACAGGTCCGTCGATGTGACGGAGCGCGCGTTACGAAGCTTCGTGTCGGGCAGCGCCAGAGCAGGAGACGTCCTGGCGTTCGTGCACCGTCAAAAGTCTCAGAGACGCGAACGATGACTCATGCTGGATCCGGCGTTTAGCGCACCCCTGAGGGAGGGACTTTGATTTTCTGCGCCTCGTCATCCGCATTGGTACAGGCATGCCTAAAGGTTATGTAGTAGACAGCTCCCAAGTCGATCCCGGACAAGCGTCGAGGGGCAGGTGAGCACCGCGCCAAGACGCACATCTGGCACAGAGGAACGCTCCGCTGGTGGCGCTGACTCAATCCCCGAGAGAAGGACAAAGACGTACGGCGGGCGAAGGGACCCGAAAATCGCAACTAATATTCCGCTGCACTGAATTTGCGCGGATCACACTCTCAGCCCGAGATTGTCCAGCTCCATCAACGGGCTACCGAAGAGACCGACGGACTGGTAGTCCGCGAGTCCTTGCCCTTAGACACATAAACCGGGCGGCAACTCACTGATCGCGGCGCACGTCTTGCGCGGTGCCGCAAATCCACCCTCTGAATCGCTCCTTCAACGATGCTGCCCGCAAGGGCGTTGGTTTGCCGTGCGGCACCGGGTGATTCTTCGGCTTCTTGTCGTTGGAGGCTAATGGGAGTCGGCCTCGGCCAGGGCTCCGCGCATCGGAAGAGCGGCGAGTACCAGCAGGGGCGGTACCCAGAAGCACCACACGCCAAAGAAGGCGTAGAGAAGTGCACCGAGTGCACAGCCCGTGGCGAAGGCCAAAACACCCAGGGTCATCTGTCGGAGTCGGACGCGTGTCGCGGGGGCTTTCTCAGGTGTCAGACCGTGCATGAGATCTGCGAGATCCATCATGATTTGCGTCGTGGTACCGGTCATGACCGTTGACGGGGGCGCGCTGGCGAAGTGCAGCCGATGAGCGGCATTCTGAACGGCCATCGCGGCTACCAGGGTCATGCCGGTCGCAAGGGCGGCGTAGCCCTCCGCGCTGGTGAAGGGCCCAAGCCAAGTAGCGAGGAGTGCACCGAGAATCGTCAGTGTGAGTTGCGTCGCCAGCAACGTCCTGGCCACCGGGCGCGAACGAGAGCGCAGTCGGTACGAGAGCAGGCGCACCGCGATGACCACGACACAAAAAACCGGCAACGCGAGAAGCTTCGCGAGGGCGCCAGATGTTCCTGTGACGAGAGCCGCGCCCAGGGTTACAAAGTTGCCCGTGACGTGGGCGGTAAAAAGTCCCTTCAAAGCGAGGAAGGCTGCGGTGTCCATATAACCCGCATTGACGCTCAGGAGACGAGGCAGCGCTGCGTTCATCCGTCTCTCCTCCCATTCGTGCAGCGCGCGAGCGCCCGATTGCACGAATGCGCTCCGCAATCGGGTCGGTCATCGCAGCGAATTGCTCCGCTCGGTAACCAGGTTTGAGAGTGTCACGGCCGCACGCCGCGCAGGACCTGCGAGACGATGGCCTGACCGAACTCCTCCGTGAGCGGCGCATGTTGCATCAACAATCGCAGATAGATGGGCCCGATCATGCCGTCGATCACGAGCTCCGGGTCCACATCCGCCCCGATCTCTCCTGCAGCCTGACCCCTCCGGACGTCGCTAACCGCCGCCGCCCGGCGCAGGCTCACGTGCTGATCGAACAGGTCGCGGAGCACCGATGGTTCACTCTGTCCTGCCGCGATCAGGTCCGCCATCACCTTGCCGAAGTCGCCCTTCAAGCTGACGATCAGCTTGCGCACTTTAGCCCGCAGCGCGGCCTCGGCCGACCTTGCCGATGCCGATTCGTCCGCACCGGCGAGCCGCTCGTTGAACATGGCGAGCACCAGCGCCGCTTTCGACGGCCACCACTTATACAAGGTGGGCTTGCCCACCCCGGCGCGCTTGGCAATCGCTTCCATGGTCAGCTCGTGCACTGACTTTTCCTGCAGTAGCGCTTGCACGGCGTCCAAGATAGCCGCGTGCGCGAGCGGCGCGTCGCTGCGCGGCCTGCCAGGCCGGCGCCGGGTCGCAGGGGAGGGGCTCATAAGCAGAAGTTATCAGAACGTAACGGAAACTATTAGGCGGTCGTGTCAAAATAGTTTACGATACGTATCGTTGTAATAAATGCGGACCACAGGGGTTCCGTTTTCATAGGAGTCAGTCGCATGCACACCGCTGCATCCCCGGGCCGCCACCGTCAGTCCTGGTACGCCGAACATCCGATCGCGCCTGCAGACGCTGCTTTCATGGCCGACCTGCGCGTGATGGTCGAGCCAAACAAGGGACGGCTACAGGGCGTCGAGGCTCGGGCGGCATTCGATTCAATCATGGGTCACGTCCCAGCCGCCGAGGGAGTGACTTATCGGACTGACACCGTTGGCGGCATATCGGGATGGTGGTGCCTGCCCGCGCAGAGGGAGCAGGGCGCCGCGATCCTTCATCTTCACGGTGGCTGGTTTAACTGGGGCACAGCCGCCGCCTATCGCAATCTCGTCGGACACATCGCGGCCCGCGCCCGCAGCATGACCTTCGTCCCGGATTACCGACTCGCGCCCGAGAATCCGTTTCCGGCGGGCTTGCGCGACGTCGAGGCTAGCTACCGCGGACTGGTCAACCTGGGCTTCCGCGCTGTCGCGCTCTCCGGGGATTCGGCCGGTGGGAATCTCGCGCTCGTCTTGCTGGCGCAGTTGGCATCGGGGCCATCTTCCGGCGCCATGGTTCCCGCGGCGGCTGTCGCCTTCTCACCGGTGACCGATCTGACCCTCGGCGGGTCGAGTATCGAGACCCGGGCCGCCGCCGATCCCTACTTCACGCGATCTCAGGTCGAGGCGCTGGTACGGGCGTATCTCGGCGAGGCGGATCCGAGCGACCCTTTGGCCTCGCCGCTATTCGGGGACCTGCGCGGACTGGCACCGGTCCGTGTTCACGTCGGCGACGACGAAATCCTGCTCGAAGACTCTCGTCGTTACGTCGCCCGTGCGATCGAAGCGGGCGTCGACGCAAAGCTCGACGTCTGGGTTGGGGTGCCACACGGGTTCGTGGGCAGCGTCGGGAGTGTCTCCGCGGCGGATCAGGCTCTGCATGCGGTCGGCACCTTCCTGCGAGAGCAGCTCAGAACTGACGTCTGAACTCCCCGTCGATCATGGCGTGCACCCGTTATCGATGCGTGTGGCCAAGCTCAATGACCGCCATCCGCATCCCATGTTGCCGAATTACTCGGCAGGCGAAGGCCCCCGACCGTAGGGTGCCAATGATGATGGCGTCGTGCCGGTTCATCCGCGTCCCCTGGGTGGCAAGCAAATCGGGCACGATAAGAATCAACGCAAGCTCGATACCAAGGTGCAATGGATAAGACTGAGTGCGTCGGCTCTCATCGCAGGCCTGCATCGCGCAGATCAGGGCCCGCGAGGCCAAGGAGTTCGATGTGAATACCGACCAGGCCCGTAGCGTCACCGGAAGCGACACACCGGCCCCGCAGACAGTCGACACGAAGCTCGAGGTCATCACCATTCCAGTCTCGGATGCCGACCGCGCCAAGCGCTTTTACGGGGGTCTGGGTTGGAGGCTCGACGCCGACATAGCTGCGGCGAACGCATTTCGCCTCGTGCAATTCACGCCCCGGGGCTCCTCGTGCTCGGTCCAATTCGGCAGGGGGCTCACTGCCGCTGTGCCGGGTTCCGCGCAGCGAATCTATCTCGTAGTGGCCGATATCGAGGCGGCGCGCGCAGAACTTATGGCTCAACGGGTTGCTGTCAGCGAAGTGTTCCACCTCAGTGGCTCGCGAGGCCAGGAGAGCGGTCCGGATCCTGCACGCGCCAGTTACGCCTCGTTCGCCTCGTTCAGTGACCCCGATGGAAACGGCTGGTTGTTGCAGGAGGTTAGGGTACGATTGCCCGGTCGGGTAGAGGCGGGTGACACGACGTTCAGGTCTTCGAGTGAGCTCGCGGCAGCGCTCCGACGTGCGGAGGCGGCACACGCAGAGCACGAGAAACGAACCGGTCAGCGAGATGAGAAGTGGGCGGACTGGTACGCCGACTACATTGTCCGGAAGCACGCCGGCGAGCAACTGCCATTATGAAGACGGGCGCGTCTGGTGCATGTCCACGGTCCTTGCGGTAGCTGCGTGCTAGCTCAGACCTGCCAGCAGGAGGGTACCAGCGAGGTCTGAGGTATCGGCTCTACCATGAAACTGCTCTATCAGACGCACTCGCCCTTTGCCAGAAAGGTGCTCGTGTTTGCGCACGAAGTTGGCATCGCCGATCAGCTCGACGTAATACATCAGGAAACGAGTCCAACGCTGCGAAACGCCGTCGTCTTTGCGGAAAACCCACTGGGCAAGGTGCCGGTACTCATCCGCCCAGGGTTGACGCCGCTTGTCGATTCCGATGTCATCTGCGCCTACCTCGACACTCTGCACGAGGGGCGGCGACTCATTCCCGAAACCGGCGAAGCGCGGTGGCAAGCCTTGCGTCTGCAGGCCATCGCGCAAGGCCTCGCGGACAGCGGCATCGCGGTGCGCTGGGAGACGACACGACGACCAGAGCCACTTCGGTCTTCGGCCTTACGGGACGGGTACCTCGAGAAACTCACGGCATCTTACGACTGGTTGGAGCGGAATCTGGATGCCGACTCTCCTTTGCATGTAGGTCATGTGGCGCTCGCTACCACGCTAAGCTGGCTGGAATTTCGCGCGTTACCCACGTTTCGCGATGGTTCGCCGAAATTGGCGCAGTGGTTCCATAAGTTCGAGCTGCGACCCTCGATGCGCAAGACGCCACTCGCTGGCGAGACACACGACTAAGGCGGCTCGTGAGCCAACACTAGCGACTTGATCGTGCGAGCGTCTTCTTATCGCACCGCGCAAGAGTGGCTCTCAGGAATTCTGAGGCTCGGAAGCCCGCGGATCAGGACCGCTGACCACTGCGATGAGGAAAACAGGTCTAACGCGGTAATTACGACCGGCGCTCCCGCCAGATGACCTGGATTTGTGCGAACTGGGAACGCTCGGGGGCTCGGAGCGCAGTCAATTACCCGCCAGTCCCGTTTATACGGTCGAGCAAGTTCACCAGCAGAACATACGAGTTACCCGGGAACTTGGCTTTGACTCGCCAACATCGCGCGCGACGGCACCGTGAGCGCTGCTATGATACGGTGCTCGCAGTCAAACGAGCACAAGAAATCCCATCATAGCGTACGGGGCTTTCGGCAAGGCCGACGCACGGAGAGGCAAGGCTTATCCTTAAGAGCGCGCTCACGCGGACTCGCCACCCATGGTTTCTGGGCGGCGTCCTCCTGACCTGCATGTGCGGATTGATGTTGCAGATCATGGAGACTCGCGTGCTCTCCGTGATCGGCTACTACCATCTGGCATTTTTTGCCATCGGCGTCGCGATGCTGGGCATGACTGCCGGCGCTCTGGCGGTCTTTTTTCGCTTCGGGCTTGTGTACGCACCCGAGCGGCTGTTCGAGACGCTGTCGCGCGTTATGACGGTCTTCGCCTGGTCGGTTCTGGCAAGCCTGTTGCTCTTGGTGAATGTCGCGCTTAGCGGGAACTTACAGCCCACCCTTACTTTCGTCGTCGGCTGGATCGTTGCAATTCTCGTTCTGCTGCCGCCCTATGTATTGCTCGGCATTGCGGTAAGCCTCGCGCTGACGCGCAGCGGTCAGCGTATCAGTCTCGTGTACGGGGTTGATCTTTTAGGCGCGGCGACGGGCTGCCTGGTGACGTTGGCGCTGTTGACGATCACGGACACCTACACCGCGATACTGCTCGTCGGGGCTCTTGGGGGCGTCGCGGGACTCGCATTTCGCGGGGCAGTGCGATCGGCGCGTGTTGAGCCGCGACCGGAGTCACACGGCTCTAAGGCGCACCCGTGGCTCAATCCTGCCATCGCAGCGGGAGCACTGTTGATCGCGGCCCTCACGAGTCAATTGCTTGGGACTCACGGCCTGCGCCCCGTTGTGGTTAAGAACAGAACAGAACGGGCGTACGAGTTCACTGAAGAGCGCTGGAACTCGTTTTCACGCATCGATTTGACGATGACTCCGCAATCCGACGCCTTCATGTGGAGCCCATCCAGGCTTACACCGCACATGCGTCTGGACGAAGGGTGGCTGAAAATCGACGGCGAGGCGGGCACGCCGATCTATCACTTCGGTGGCGACCCCCGTGAGCTCGAGTTCCTTCGCTATGACGCCACCGCGCTCGCGTACTACATCCGACATGAAGGGCGATCGGCCGTCATCGGCATCGGCGGCGGACGCGACCTTATGACCGCGTCTGTGTTCGGGTTCAAGGACATTACGGGGGTCGAATACAACCCCATCTTCGTGCAGTTGTTCTCGCGAGACTATCGGGCCTTCAGCGGAGCAAACTACGTAACCGGCTTGCGCCTCTTCGTGGATGACGCACGCAGCTGGTTCGCACGCAGCCATGAGCAGTTCGATCTCATTCAGATGAGTCTGATCGACACCTGGGCGGCAACCGGAGCGGGCGCCTTTACGCTCTCAGAGAATGGCCTGTATACCGTGGACGGCTGGCTGCGTTTCATGTCTCGGCTCACGCCTAGCGGGGTATTCACGGTGTCGCGCTGGTATGCGCCGGAGCGCCTGGAGGAGACCGCACGCATATTGTCCGTAGCGACCGCGACATTGATATCGATGGGCGAGGCACGTCCCGAGGATCACATCTATCTGGCGGGCAACGGCAAACTCTCGACCATGATCGTCGGGCGTGCAGCGCTCAGCTCCGCAGACATACGTACACTCGATGAGACTGTCGACAAGCTGCAGTATAAGACGCTGGTCGCCCCGGGCCGCGCCGCCGCCGACCCCACCTTCGAGCGCATACTGCACGCCAGGACGATCGATGAGCTCGTGAGGATTGGCAATACCACTGAGCTCAATCTGACGCCGACGTGGGATTCCAACCCTTTCTTCTTCAATCAGCTGCGCCTCTCCAATCCGAAATCTATGTGGCGCGCGCTGAAGTCGAGTTCGGGCGTGATACGCGGAAACTTGGCGGCCTCGATTACGTTGCTGACGCTGGTGAGTGTGTCGATGCTCGTAGTCTTCATAGTGATACTCGGGCCGGCGCGAAGCTCCATCCATCACGCGGACGCAGCGACGATGTTCTGGTCTACCGCATACTTCCTCATCATCGGCGTAGCTTTCATGTTTGTGGAAATCAGCCTGATTCAGCGCATGTCACTGTTTCTTGGACACCCTATATATGGGCTAGCGATCGTACTATTCAGCGTCATCCTGGCGACCGGCATCGGCAGCCTTGTGTCCGAGCTCGCCATGCCGCTCGCTCCCGCGGCTCTCCTGGGATGGCCGATTGCCCTGGCCGCCTACCTTGCGACCTTGCCACTTTGGCTCGGGGGAGTGTTGGCGGCCACCGAGCCGTCATCCCTGGTCGAACGGGCCGCTGTCTGCCTCCTGGTCGTGGTCCCGGCCGGCGCGATCATGGGATTCATGTTTCCGACCGGAATGCGCCTGTGCGGGCGCATCGATACGCAGATAACACCCTGGCTGTGGGCTGTAAACGGGGCCGCTGGGGTGCTGGCCTCCGGAGCGGCAATTCTCATCAGTATCGAAACTTCTCTGAACCACGCATTGTGGGTGGGCGCGGGCGCGTATGCCCTGTTGTCAGTGTTCGCGCTGCGGCTCTACAGGCTGGGCTTCGCTCACGCGAGCGCGCCGGCTCGGCAGGACGCGACGGCGAGCGGTGCAACGTAAGTAAACATCGTCCTTCGGCTATGCGTATGGCGTCGGGCTTGGCATTAGATGCGATGCCAACGAATCGCTTCGACGCTAGCATCGAGCGGTGCGGGCTGGAAAGGCGGGTTTGATCCGCCACTTCACTTTCCCTGGACGAAAACGTTAACGCGTCGCAACAGGTGTGCCGTCGCCCCAGCCTCCACCGAGTGCATTGAAGACCGCGATTTGATCGATGACCAATGCGGACTCTGAGGCCGCAACCGCGCTGTCGAGGGTAACGAGCGATTGCTCGGTTGTGAGCAAGTCGAGACTGCTCAGCGCTCCGGCCGAATACTCATCCCGCGCAATGTCGAACGCCTCGCGGATCTGCTGGCGTGCTGCAATCAGTGAGGTGTGGTTTCTGAGCCCGGCGTCGTAAATGCTTAGCGCCTGCTCGATCTCTTTCAGAGCGCCGAGAACGGTCGAGTCAAAGTTGGCCAGAGCGGCGGCTTCACCTGCCGTGGCTTGGCGTACCCGGGCCCGCGCTGCTGACTGGTTGAAGAAGTTCCAGCTGATCTGGGGGCCGATGCCCCAGGCGAGGCCTGCATTCGTTCCAAGATCGGACATCTGCGGAGCCGCTCCGCCGTAAAATCCCACAAGCTTTACAGTGGGGTAGAGATCTGCGGTGGCCACTCCGATCTGGGCGGTAGCTGCCGCCAGCCGACGTTCCGCCTGCCGTATGTCCGGCCGCCGACGAATTAGGGTAGTCCCGTCCCCGACCGGAAGCAGCGCCTCCAGGTGAGGCGCCACCGTGCACCTCTCCGTTTCCAAGGGCGCATCGGCCGGGGTTCGTCCTAAGAGAGCCGCCAAGGTAAACAGGGCCGCGCGACGCTGACCCTCAAGAGTCGGGATGTCAGCGCCGACCTGTTCCGCCAGGGCTTGCGCGCGCTTGACGTCATAGGATGATCCGGCACCAGCTTCGAAGCGACGACGCGTGATATCCGCTTCGTGACTGACCACCTCGAGCGAGTGACGACTCACTGCAACCTGCTCCCCCAGTGCACAGATCGCTGCGTATGCCCGGACAGTCTCGGAGGCGACCACCGCCTGTACGCTGTCTCGAAAGGCGGCCGCCGCTTCCGCGTTCGCTCCCGCAGCCTCGACTTGTCGGTGGACGCGACCAAAGAGATCGACTTCATAGCCAACCTGGAAGAGATCTTCGAAGAGCCAGAAGTTCTCGGGCCGCTGGCCATTGAGCTCGAGAATCTCATCCGTCGTGGGATCGCGTCCGCGGACGCCGCCGGCAATGATCTGCGTCGACGGATAGCGCTCGCTGCGGGCAGCGGTAAGTACTGCGTGGGCGGCCGCAAGGTTCGCTCGCGCGACCGCCAGATCGCGGTTGGCGGTAAAAGCCTCCGCGACGAGAGCGTTCATCTGCGCGTCGCCATAGAGTTGCCACCATGTATCAGGCGGCGGGATGCGGCTCTCGGTACTTTCGTTGACCGATACCAGAGGTCCTTCGGCGTGCTTGGGCAGCTCGGGCGGACGATAGTTCGGTCCCACATGACATGAGGCCAGGAGAACCAGCGTCAAGGCGAGGCCGATGCGTTTCACGGCGGCTTCGGAGGTCGCGAGAAGAGAGGCGGCGGGGAGGCAGGGCCTAGCGGGGCCGCGCTCCTGTAGAGCAGGAGCAGCAGTGCCAGGACTGTCATGAACCCGATAGCCACGAATCCGTCCATGACTGCCTGAGTCGTCGCGGCGGCTCGGATCGCGTTGTTGAGTACGAACTCGCCGCGCAGCGTATCGCCCTGAGGATCGAAGACTCTTGAGGTGGCCGAGCCGTAGGCGTGGATGCGGCGAATGACGTCAGCATCGCCGATCTTCACGTGCTGACCGATCAGATTGGAGGCCACTTGCTCGCGCACTCTCGTCCAGGTATTGATGAAGGCAGTTCCGATTTCTCCGCCCATCACCCGCGCGGTCTGCAGCACCCCTCCGAAGGTCAGTGCCTCCTCGGGTTTGACGTGGAGCACCCCGAAGAACACCAGGCCGGAGAGTGCGAAACTCTGGCCGACCGCCTGCAAGAGAGCTGACGGGAGGAATTGGGTCGATCCCCAGTCCGGGGTGAGACCGTAGGCGACCATCAGGCAGGCGACGCTGATGAAGATGAAGCCAATGCAGGCCAGCAAACGCGCGTCGGTGCGTCGCAGAATCAATGCGGCGAGGGGGCAAATGAGGAGCTGCGGCACCGCGACCCAGTTCAGGGTCTCGCCGACTTCGAGCGAGCGGAAACCCCTGACCGACCCGAGATACAGGGGTATGAGGAAGGCGGTGGACAGGATCGTCAGGCGCAGGAAGGCGACGAGCGCAAACAGCCCTGGCATCGGAGCCTTCGTGGCGACCCGAAGATTGAAGACGGGATGTGGCGTGAGCCACTCGTGTATGAGGAATGCCACGATCAGCAGCGCTCCTCCGGATAGTAACCCCCACTCGAGGCCTGAGTTCAGCCAGTCGAGTCGGTTGCCCTGATCGAGCGCGGCGTACGTGATCGCAAGTCCAAGCCCCCCAAGCAGGAGCCCGAAACCGTCGAAGGGCGGACGTTGCGCCGGTGGGGGCGATCCTGCGGGAATTCCGGCGCGCAGACAGATCGTCATGATCAGCGCCAGCGGGACGTTCTGCCAGAAGATCCATCGCCAGGACAGATGCTCGATGTAGTACCCCTCGAGCGAGGCCGAGATATTCAGTGATAGCTCGAGATTCAACGCATAGAGCGCAACGCCGTACACCCAATACTTCGGCGGCATGTTGCGCAGAATGAAAGCCAACGTGAGCGGAATGAAGAATCCGGAGGCGCAGCCGCCCAGGAATTGCATGACGAGCAGCGCCGGAAGCGTGGTCGCAAAGGGTGTCAGGAGCGAGATCAGCGCAAAGGCCAGCGAGGCACCTACGAGGACTCGGCGCGGCCCGTAGGCGGCTCCCATCCACAGGGATAACAGCGTAACGAACATCTGCGCGACGGTTTGCGCGGTGGTGATCCAGGCGCCCTCGTCGAATCCGGCGCCCACTGCACCCCTGATATCGGCGAGCCCGAAGTTTGACAGACGACCATTCAGGGTCGAGATAAAGGTGCCCATCAGAACCGCTGTCAAACCCAGCCACGGAATCGAGGTCGGAGGCCGGACAGGCGGTGGCGTCAGGATCGTCTGCCTGCGCGGCGGCGGTGCGTCCGCGGTCGACCCGCCGGAGAGTGGGGGCGGACTGACTGATCCTACGGAGGCGTGAGCCGCCATCAACGGGCTCCGTCGCGAGCATCGATGCTCGTCTCGACGGACATGCCCGGAAGCAGGCGGTCAGTCAGTCCGTCGGTGTCGTCAATCAGGATCTTGACGGCGATCCGCTGCACGATCTTAGTAAAATTGCCTGTAGCGTTATCGGGCGGCAGTAAAGCGAACGAGGCACCCGAGGCGGGTGCGAAGGCTTGCACGTGTCCGTGCAGCAGGTGCCCGGGGAAGGTGTCGACCGAAATCTCAGCCTTTTGTCCGACCGCCATGTGGGTCAGCTGCGTCTCCTTGTAGTTCGCAATGACCCACACATGAGGCAGGGGAGACAGACTCGTGATTTGCGTTCCGACGCCAATCAGCTGGCCAGGTTTCACAGCCCGCTGACCGATGACGCCGTCCTGTGGGGCCGTTATCGTCGTGTAGGAAAGGTTCAGCTTGGCGGTCGCCAACGCCGCACGCGCCCCGAAGAGCGCCGCGTCGCTTTGTGCCAGCTGGCCGTCCAGCACCGACAGCTGGCGTTGCGCTGCCAGCGCCTGGGCGCGGTTTTGGGCCAGCTGAGCACCCAGTTGCGCGTGCAGGGTCTCAAGCTTTTCGCGCGCCTCGGTGGAGGAGGATCCCGTGTCCAAGAGCTCGTGTTGCCGCGTTAGGTCGCGTTCATTCTGTATAGCGGCGGCTTCGGTGGAGGCGACTACCGCGTGCGAGGACTGAATGTTGGCAAGCTGGAGCTCATGCTGGGCCTTGAGTACTTCGGACTGTGCCTCGTTGGCATCAATCGTCGCCTCAGCCTGAGTCACGGCCGCCCGATAGTCGTCGTCGACGAGTTGCGCCAGCACGTCGCCCGCATGGACGCGTTGAAAGTCCTGGACCGGCAGAGCGCGCAGATAGCCGCCCACTTTCGCGGTAACGGGAGTCAGGTCAGCCTGCAGATACGCGTCGTTGGTTCGCTGCCACCCGGCACCACCCTCCCATCGCGTCCAATTGCGCGAGACGACGAGAATGACTCCAAGGGCCACCACGAGTACCAAAATCCGCCAGGCGAACTCGGCTATACGGTTCCAGTCGAGGCTTTTAATATCTCATTCTCCCGTCAGCTCGATGATCGACGTAGTGGACTCGAGGAGTCGCGCAGACCACTGTTCGTTCACGCAGATGTGACGATAGCGAGGTTGCCACAAAGGATCCACTTCAGCGTCGAAGTCCGCTCCGGACATTGCAGCGACGAGTGACAGAGATCGCCAGCCGCAAGAAGATCGACGACAGCAGCGCTCACAGTCTCGCGCACTCAATTTCTTTACAGTTCCGATGGATATTCAAGGAGAATTCTTGTGAGGGCTCAGTTGAAGTCAAAGAGAAGAGGTTCCGTCCTGGCTCGAACGCGCAGCGGAATCGCCGGCGCGCAGCACGCCACCATCGGTCTCGACACCGCCACGGGTGAGCTGTGCGGGCGAGTGCGCAGCGGTTGGCGTACGCGTAAACACTTGTCCGGCGCCTGAGGCATCTGGCGGTAAAGCTTAGAACTGCGACCGGAGATCGGCGGCGGCCTGAACGCCCTTAGTACCCGTCCTTACGTGAATTGATTTGGAACTGGCGCCATGGTGTCGCGCGCTTGGCGAAATCCTCTCGTATGGTAGCCCGGACGGGTTTCGAAATAGCCCGCCCAAGTACGGCGCAACGCACGGTTCGCAGTCGGCAACGAAGCAACGTAAAGCCGGTCTCATCCAGCCTGATTGGGGCACCGCAAGCGGAAGTTAGCTCGGGGCGGCCGATCGGGCTTCCGCTCGGAGACGTTCCAATTCGTGTCGGTAAGCGTCGGCGTCACCGTAGTCCACAAAGCTGCCGTAGCGCGCATGCGCGCCGAGCACTCGGCGCGCGTGCTTTATCGGGCACCAGTATTGCTCAGTGCGGGACCCCACCTCTCGAACGTAAGCGAACACCCCGTTTGCGTACGCGCAGTACGCGCAGTTGAGCTTCTCGATGAGGTTGAGATAGGCAAGATGTTCGCGATCAAAGGCTAGGTAGTCACGACGGCGCACGCGAGGAATGCCATAAACGGGGAAGCACACCGTCTGGTACACGGCGACAAACAGGTCGAGCAATAACACGGGAATGACGAGCCCATAGATCACGGGCGCAGTCAGAATCATCGCGGGGCGTGCCCCGAACACATACGTCAGCAATCGAGCTTTCAGCAGCCGATGCCTTGCAATCACCAAGTGCTCGAAATGAACAATGCCGTCGTGCACCTCGTAGTTCAACTCCACGCGTCGCTTGGCCAGCGCCACCTCAAGCTGCCGTTCCAACTCACGAATGGAACCGGCCAGCTGCATGATCTCATCGCGAACGTTGTCGGCCATGGTGAGCTCATCCTCTGTTGCAGTGCGGCTGGCAGTGTTTGCGATGGCGCATCGCTAGGATCTCACAGCGGCCACGGAGTCTGAAGTATAGGGGGAACGGCTGGCGGCAAGTTCGAAGCTGCAGATGCTCGGCTGTGGCAGGTTCCGGATCACTCAAATCGCTCTACGAGGTGGAGGCAACTTCGAAATCGCGGATAGCGCCGACCTACCGGGCTGCTATTGGTGGCGTTTCGATCACGTTCGCAAATTGGCGTCCCAATAGGGTGGGTTCCCAAAGGCGTGTCGCAGCCAGGGAGCTAAGGACCGTAGTTTTTCCGATGAGCGAAGATCCTCTGGGTAGGCGACAAAAATTGACGCGCCCTCGGGTTCAGCACCCACGTCAACAATCCTCAGGCTCCGGCTCGTGAGTGACGCTTCCAGCAAGAAGGTCGGCAGCAGGGCGATCGCCAATCCGGCAATCGCTGCGTCGCGCATCAGAACCCCATTGTTGACTCGAAGCGCGGGAGTGGGGGCGACGGTCACGAAGCGTCGACCTACGCGGAAGCGCCAGTCCGCCGCGCCCCGGTTCGTGTATATAACTCCGCGATGACGCTCCAGATCTTCGAGGGAGCGAGGGCTGCCGAAGCGCTTCAGATATTCCGGGGACGCAACCAAAACGCGCCGGCTGCGAGCGAGGGGCTTAACGATCAACCGCTGATCGTCTACCGGCCCATGGCGAATCGCCGCGTCGTAGCCTTCGCCCAGGACGTCAACGAACCGATCGTCGAGGTCGAGCGTCAACTCGAGGCCGGGATATTTCGCGAGGAGGGCAAGAAGCGCGGGTCCCAAGTGCAGCTGCCCAAAACTCACAGGGGCGGAGATGCGCAACGGCCCCACCAGGGTTCCGCGCCGCTTTGCAAGCTCCGAGGCCGCGCTGTCCACGTCCCGCAAGATCTGTTTTGCGCGCCTATAGAAAGCAGTGCCGTCCTGGGTCAAAGAGAACCTACGCGTGGTCCGCTGCAGAAACCTCGTTCCGAGGACCCGCTCTAATTCCGTTAGTCGCTCGCTGACGACGGATCTAGAAATACCCAAGCGTCGGGCCGCGCCCGCAATGGAGCCGGTGTCCACGATGGATACGAACGCCGCGACAGATTCTAGTTTGAGCATTGTTCGGTTTTTCCGAAACCCGGATCAGGCAATCACTGCTCTCGCTTGAGTGGAGATTAAGTCTACACTCGGCCGATTCCTAAATCAGATGTGCCAATGGTGGGGTCATATGTTTCGGCAGTCAGTAATTGGGGCGTTGATGACGGTGTTTGCCTCCCTTTCCCAGGCGGCCGTCATACCTTTTCCAGCAGCGTTTCACAACGAGTTCGTGGCGACCAACGGCACGAGTCTCTACGTTCGCGTCGGGGGCAGCGGCCCGGCAGTGGTTTTACTCCACGGCTTTGGTGATACGGGCGATATGTGGGCGCCGCTCGCCGCGGATTTGGCGAAGGATCACACCGTCATTGTGCCGGACCTGCGCGGGATGGGGTTGTCGGCGCATCCGGATGCGGGCTATACGAAGAAGAACCAGGCGATCGATATCGCGGGGCTTATGGACGCACTGAAGGTGCGGAAGGCCGATCTTGTCACGCACGACATCGGAAACATGGTCGGCTATGCGCTTGCCGTTCAATATCCCACGCGCATTGCTCGTTGGGTTGCGATCGACGCTCCACTTCCCGGGATCGGGGACTGGGACAATATCGTTCGCAGTCCGTTGCTCTGGCATTTCAACTTTCGAGGCCCGGACGAGGAGCGCTTGGTTGCGGGGCGGGAACGAATCTACCTGGACCGTTTCTATGACGAGTTGTCGGCGGACCCGAAAAAGATCGATGAATCGACTCGGGAGCATTATGCCGCGCTGTATGCACAGCCACATGCCATGCATGATGCCTTTGAGCAGTTTGGCGCGTTTGACCAGGACGCACTCGACAACAAGGCATTCTTGGCCAGCGCGGGGAAGTTGGCCATGCCCGTGCTTGCACTGGGCGCCGAGAAATCCTTTGGGCTCGGCATGGCGGAGGATTTGCGTTTCGTCGCAGCGGACGTGACAAGCGGCATTGTCCCTGGATCGGGCCACTGGATCATGGAAGAGAACCCTAAGGCCACTATCCAACTGGTAACGCAGTTCCTGCGCAAATGAGGACCCCGCTCGCATTGTTGAGCGTCCTACCGTTACTAGAGGTCGCGGGTGCGCAAAGCATGGCGTTTCCGGAGTTGCGGCGGCGCTCCGACGAGGTTGCTGCGATGCGCGTACACGATGCCAGATCTCCGGTGTTGCCGGCATCTGCGCGACGATAGTCGGAGGGGGAGGGGCGGCCAAAGCCGGCCTGCGGCCGACGCGCCGTCGATAGACGCCGGCGCCCAATCAGAACCGATACCCGATGAGTAAGGTGATCACGCGCGGACGCAGCGGTATTTCCGCCTTGATGAACTGCGCGGATGAAATGTCTGTCGGCCCGTAAGCGTTACTCAGATTGTGGCCCTGGATCTGTGCCGTCCAATTGTCCTTCGCAACGCCGAGCGCACCATCATAGGTAGTGTAGCCGGGGATCTGGTAACGCAGCAGCGTAGTGGTCGGCCAACCGGTCGGAGGACTCTCGTTCGGAGCGTTGCCGCTAGGGAAACTCGCTGGCTCGTTGCTCATCGAGCTGATGTGGCTAGCGCCGACCCAGGCAAACGGTTTGTAGTCGCCGGCTGCCCAGTCATAACGCGCTCGCAGCTCGAACTGCCAGGGCGGCGAGAAGGCCGGCCGGGTGCCAAGCTGGCCGAACGGATTTGGCAAGGGCGCTCCGTAGGCCTGCGTGATGCATTGACCTTGGGGGGTCGGGTTGTTCGCGGTTCTAGGATTGGTTGGGTCTACACCGACTGAGGTCAGGCACGTGCTCGACTGGCTCAGGCTGTTGACTGAGCTCGATCCCTGCACGCTGAGCCCCGCGGTGAGCCGCGCGACGAACTGCACCTCGAAGCCTTTGATGTTATAGCTCGAGCCATTGACGATGAAGCTGGACGGCAGGTCGATCAAAAACCGCTGGATGTTCTCCCATTTCATGTAGTACGCCGACAGATTGATCAGCACGCGGTGCTCGAGGAACTCACTTTTTAAGCCCACCTCGTTATTGATCAGGTTGTCGGAGTCATAGCCTACGGGTTTCACGTACTGGTCGGTGCCCTTAGCTGCCGAGTATGGGGCCTCCCCTCCAACCGCGGGCTGTTGGCCGGGAACCGATGACACACGGTTGAAGCCGCCCGGACGGTACCCCTGCGAGAAGGTGTAGTACGCCATCATGTCCGGAGTGACGTGCCAGGTCATATTGCCGCGGCTGCGATAGCCGCTTTCGCTCTTGCTCAGGTTGATGGGGTAGCCGCAAGCCCCCGCCGCAATGCAAGCCCCGTTGGGATGATTGAGGATCGTCGGGCTTGTGGTGTCGGTGTAGAACACCGACCCTTCCTCGAACTCGTCGTAGCGGTAATGGTGCGTCCCGCCGCTCACTGTTATGACCTTCGGGACCAAGTCGAAATCGACCGAAGCGAATTCCGCCGTCTGCTTATAGCCGCGCTGATCGTCGTCGCCGAAGGCGGTGTTCGTATCTGTGCGCAGGCTCGGATCGTTGGCGAAGGCGCCCGGGATGGGTCCGATGGCGGACAGGCAGGCTGGGCCCCCAGCGAGTGCCAAGGCAAGGCCGGTCCGATCACACTGCGGGATGTTCAGGTAGTTGAAGTTCATCTGATCGTCGATGACGAACTTCTCCCAGTAAAGTCCAACCAGCGCCCGCACTCGGGATTCCGGGTTGGTGCTGACGCGCAGCTCGTGACTCGTGTGCTGGTTCGCGACTGTATCTTGCCACTGACCCACCGGCGCGTAGCACTGCAGCTTGTGGGTTGCCAATGAAGGGAAATTCGTCGGGTTGAACAATCCGGCGCCCGGCCCGATGCAGCCGTAGTACGCGCCGGTGGTGCTGCGCAGGTAGTTGGAATAGTCCTGCTGTCCCTCGATGTGGCGAACCATGTAGCTGCCGGTATAGATCAGGCTCAGATCGTCGACCTTGCCATTGAGGGTCCACGCCGTGCTCTCGTAGCGATCCTTGTTGTTAGCTGGCTCGAAAGCGGTGATCTGATACGGCTGCAGAGTCTGGCCATCGGAGGCCAGTGGATAAGCATAGAAATAGCCGGCGGCCTGCATGTCCTGGTAGTTCTGCTGCAGGAGCGCGTTCCAGCCGTCGTTGATCTCATAGAGCACGGATAGCCGGGCTCCTTGATAGGCCACCGGGTTTGTATTGGTTTGCACCAGACTCGCGTTGTTGGCGATCGGATTGACCCGGGCCAGGACTTGCGATGAGTTGGGCAGATAACCGATCGTGCCGGGGACGTTTGAGATATAACCCCCCTGATGATCGGAGAAAACCACCGCGCGCACCGCCAGGGTGTCCGCAATCAGCGGTACATTGAGCACTGCGTTGAGGCTACTGTTCTGGTCGCCGCCAGCCGTGGTGCCGTAGCCCGCGTTGAACTCGCCGGACGTGGCGTCTGGCTTCGGCTTGTTCGTGATGTAACGGATGGCCCCCGCCTGAGCGCCGCCGCCAAAGAGCGTCCCCTGCGGGCCCTCCAGCACCTCGACACGCTCCATGTCGACGAGGTAGACGTCATTGTTGCGTGCCGGGAACTGCATCGACTGGTCGTCGAGATACAGCGCGACGTTCGGGAATGGGGCGGTTGTCGACTGCGACTGGTTACCGGAGCCGTAACTCCCTAACCCTCGGATGAATACATTACCTGTGCCCGGACCGTTACCGCTGTAGGTGACGTTAGGCGTGTATTTCAGCAGGTCAGACGTCGTGGCAACGTTGAGCTGTCTCAGATCATCACCCGTAATGGCTTGAATCGTAAACGGCACGTCCTGAAGGCTCTCCTCGCGGCGGTTGGCGGTGATAATCACCTCGTCGCGATCCTCGGACGTGAGCACCCGCGCCGTGGTCTCTGGCGGCGCAACCACGCCGGCAAAGATGCGGATGCTGCGCGGAGTGAGGTGCTCGAAGCGCAGCCCGGTGCCCTGGAGCAAACGAGCGAGCGCTTCGTCCGCTTGCAATCCGGCAACCACTGCCCGCGACTTTTGCTCACGGATAACGCTCGAGACGTAGACCAGCTGCAGGCCCGTCTGGCGGGCGAACGCGGCGAGCGCTTGTGCGATTGGCTGTGCCGGAATGTCGGCGGCGAGTGAGGTGGGTTCGTAGGACCGAGCCGGTGTCGGCGGCGAACCAAGCAGCGCGAGGGGGGCGCAGAGCGAGAGCCCACGGAGCACCCCGGACACCACGGTTGCGATGTCCACCGAGCGGTGAGGCGAGCGGACCCCCATGCACCTACCTGTCGGGCATCTTCCTGGACCCTGGTTTGAAGCTTAACGGAATGCTGCGGCTAACCGTAAGCTGCGGCGCAGCAACGGCTAGTCCTGCGACACGCGAATATTCGTCGCCGTCACCTGGACCCGCACACCCTTAAGGCGGCGCAGGAAGGCGATGAAGGCTTCGGTATCGTCGGTAGCGAAGGCGCCGCTGATTTGCAGGCTCCGTAGCGTAGGGGTGGCGATCTCGATCGGCTTCGGGGCGTAGCGATTAAATTCGGCCGCGACGCGTTCCAGCGGTTCGTGATCGAACACAATCTGGCGATGCAGCCAAGCCGTGCTCTGCTGGGCGTCGACGGCTACGGGCGTGGCCGGCCATTCTCCCTCGGCCACCCGGATCTGCTGGTCGGCGCCTACCTGGACAAATCGCGGTGGGAGGTCTTGGGTTGAGTTCGTACCCGGTTTTTCCACCATCGGGGACAGCCCGACCGTAACCCGTCCCTCGACCACCGTTACGACCGTCGAGCCGTGCTCCAGGCGCACATCGAATTGGGTCCCGCGCGCGACGACTTCAGCAGCTCCGGCGAACACCCGAAATGCCCGAGCGGAATCATGGGCGACTTCAAAGTCTGCCTGGCCAGAGGCGAGCATGACCAGCCGTTCCGTCTTGCCGTAGCGGATAGTGACCGCAGTATCGGTATTGAGGCGTACAAGCGAGCCGTCTGCCAGGCGACGATCCAGCAGTTCGCCATGACCAGTCTCGAAGTGCAGCGCGGTGCTGACGGGGGCCGACACCGGAGCGTTGGGCCTGATGGGCCACAACGAGAACAGGCCAACACTCATCACGCCGAGCCCTGCCATCGTCACGGCGGCAGTCAGCCAGCCTCGTCTGGATATGCGCCTGCCAGGGGCGATAACGTGCAGCCAGAGAGGTTGGACCGGAGTGTCGTCCTCGACCCGTGCGCGCGCGAGAACCTTCTCGAGGGAGTACTCGGGATCGGTGCTGGCGGCGCGCAGATCGCGCGCGATCACCGATACGCTCAGGAACTCCTCGACGTGAACCGGTGAGGCCTTCAGCCAGGCGGTGAGGGCGGCGGAGTCCGGCGCATCCAGGAGCCCTTCGTCGTTCGCCACGAGCCACTCGGCCGCCTGTTCAGCGATCGCATTACGGACCTTGTCGTTGTTGGGGGCCATGAATTCAACCCAGCCGCATCATGCGGCGTCGACAATGACTCAGTGCCTGCGCCACGTACTTCTTCGCCATCTGCGGGGAAACCCCGAGGTGAATCCCGATCTCCCGGTAGGAGAGCTCATGTGTAAAGCGCAGCACCACGGCGGCGCGGGCTTTCGGACGCAGCTGTTGCAGCACGACCCCGAGCCGCGCGACCCGCCGCGTAACATCGAGGTCCCCGTCGAACGCGGGCAGCGTTTCGAGCTGCTCCTGCGCCGGAGCCTCGTCGAGGTCGATGCCGCTCGCCTGCCGCCGATCGAGCACCGCATGTTCCTTTACGAGATTGTTGGCCACCGTGTAGAGGTACAGCACAGGATTGCGGATCGCATCCTGGTTGCTGATGCGCAGCATCCGTACGTACACCTCCTGCGCCAGGTCCGGAGCATCGGCTTTGCTCCGGATCCGTCGCCGGAAGAACGTCTGCAGGGCACCTCGGTGCTCGGCAAACAGCCGCTCGACCAGCGATGGTCTCGGCTCAGCCATGGCGCTGCCGACGCATGAGGTATCTCCCTTTACTGAATAAGAGTCCCCGAGCTCGAAAATGACAACCAAAACTTGCGGGGATTCCGAGGTCGCGTCCGGCTCCCGACCGAATCTGGCGCCCCTTATACGGATTTACAGGTGTCCAATTCCCCGCCCGAGGGCTCGTTGTCAATGAACGGAATGATTAACGCGGATTACGGAGGAGATTCACATGTATTCCAAGACAATTGTCTTCGGTGCCGTCGCGGGTGCTGCCGCGATTGCGTGCTCGCTCTTCGCCGGTAATGTTGCGGCCAAGGACTACAAGGTCACCGTGGCCATTCACGTGAGCACAAAGGGACTCGATTTGAGTCAGCCGGCCGACGTGCAAACCTTTTATACGCGCCTCAAGAATGCTGCGTGGGTGGCCTGCACGCGCGGCAATCGGGCCGACCTCGTGCCCGCCGATAATGTACCCGCGTGCTATGAGAAGGCGCTTGGAGGAGCGATCCGCTCGGCCAGCGTGCCGATGCTGACCCAAGTCTATCTCGCCAACCATACGCTTCAGCAAGCGGTGGCGCTCGGAATCACGGTACCTGCCCAGATAGCGGCGAAGTGACGGTTCGCCGAATTGCACACATTCGCTGCGTCCAGCACCACACGCTCGCGGAGTTGATCGACTCTGGGCAGTCGCACCGCTCATGGCCCGCGACGCAATCGCCGGACAGGAACTTCGCGGCCGCGCGAGGATCTCGAGGTTTATCCCGTCGTCGACTGTGTAGGGGGGACTTCGCTTGAGGCATATGAGACGGGCCTGAGGCGGCTTGAGCAGGCGGGGGGAAACCGCACGGCGGCCGTGCCCGGACTTGCAGAGATACTGTTCGCCGTAGAAAGTCACTGAAGCGCCGGCTGGCCATATCGCATGAGGGGGTCTCCTTGCAGGCGCCAGATGTATGCTCAGGCGGTAGGGCATCCGCCACCCAGGGTTTGGCGATTCACAATGCCTTCCGAGGCTTACACTCGGCCCATCGCAGTGTATAAAAACCCCCGGCGACGGTTTAACGCAGAAATCCCGCCGGTGATCCCAGACTCAAGTCGGGAGTGGCACACCCGACAGCTCGGCGCAGATGGCGATGAGGCGATCCTGAAGCACGGCGTTTTTGGCCTGAGGGTTCGGGGCGAGCTGACTAAGATGGTAGAAATAGCCGCCGGTCACCTGGGCTCGCGGTTCCTCGCTGGCGGCGAGCCACGCCTGGGTGACATGCGCCTGGTGCATGTCGTCCGGCGCACCCGGTCCTCCCATTTTGGTAGGAACCCAGCCAGGTTCAAGAGAGTTTGACAAAACATCCGGCCAACGGCGGGCCAAGGCGAAGCCAAGCATCGCGTCGTGCAATTTACTCTCGGCATAGGCGGTCGAACCGTTCCAACTGCGCTTTGCCCAGAGGATGTCGTCGAGATTGGCGTCGGCATGACGGTGCATGCCGGAGCTAAGATATACGAGTCGGTGTGGCCGCTCGATCAACGCGGTCAGAATGTATGTTGATAGCGTGTTGATCGCGAACACATGAGGCAACCGATCAGCGGTCAGGCGGTGTCCTTCTCGGTAGCCAACTGCGGCATTGTGTATCACTGCATCGAAGTGGCCGAAGGCATTGACGCGCGCAGCGACTTCCTTTGCACCGCTGATGGTCTCCAAATCGCCCTGCACGATGTCTTCCGCCCTGGGGAGCGACCTCTTGGCGTCATTGACCCGTCGAGCGTTACGCGCGTGCAGAACGACCCGATGACCTTGATTGATGAGGAGCTCGCCCGCCATCAGCCCGAGGCCAGTTGACGAGCCCGAAATGAAGATGCGCGACATGGTGATTCTCCTTTTACTCTGGCCGGCGGATCGGTGTCCGTCCGCTCGCGATTGATCTTCAGGTCTTGGGACTGCGGGCGGTGACGACGAGAGCGGCGCCGAGGAGCGCCATCATCGTCGTCGGGCGCCTGGTCGGCGGCGTCGTGCGCACGCGAGGCTTCCTCCGGCCAGCCCAGAGCCGCAGACGAATTCCCCTCTTGCCATTGGGCAACCTCTGCCTGCCTCAAGACACGCGCCCGTTAAGCGCCACTTAACGCCACTTCATCAGATCGAAATCCGGCGGCCGAGCACTTGCCTAGCATAGACCTCCGTCTCAGTAGGGAGGTTCCCATGAGTCCTATCGGAAGAACCGCGGCGCGGTCGCTGTTTTCGGTGCCAGTCCTTGTCGGTGCTGGGCTGGTTGCGGACGTGACGCTGGCGGCCGGACCGATGCCGTGCACATCGATCACACTGCAGCTGACTGAACACGCGCTCCAAACACCACAAGGCGTCGCCATGACATATATGCGCATTCGCAACGCAGCACGCAGCGTCTGCGGATACGACGATCGCGTATTTCCGCAGGACCGGAAGGATTGGGACGACTGCGTCGCGGAGACCATCCGTCACACCGTTGCACAGATCGGTAACCCGAAACTCACAGACCTCATGAGGTCGCGTACCCCGCGGAGTAACTGAACACGCAGGATTGCCAGTCAGATTGCGACTACCGCAACTCTCCCTCTCCTGGCGCGCCACACGTGCGGATCTGCGTTAGAATTGCCCGATGCCCGCATCCAAGCGATCCCGCCGGAGCGTCGCTCGACGACTTCCCACTCGGGGTCCGCGACGCATGCCCCTCGCCAGCTTGCGCGTCTTCGTTGCGGTCGCCGAGCAACTGTCGTTTTCGCGCGCCGCGCAAACGCTGGGCGTCTCGACGGCTGCTGTCAGCCAGCAGATTCGGACCCTTGAGGGGTATCTCCGCGTACCCCTGTTTCTGCGCCGCGGCAATTCCATCCACCTCACGGGTCAGGGATCACGCCTTCTGCCACGGGTGCGCGATGCCTTGGGCCAGCTGGAGCGCTCGATCGACGAAGCGCGTCACGAGCGCCGCGCGGGTGCGCTAACGGTCACCATGCTGGGCGCGTTCCTGCAGCAATGGCTGTTGCCGCGCCTCCCGAGCTTTGAGCAGAAATTTCCCGACTTGGATCTGCGGCTGCATACCAGTGCACAACTTGTCGACTTCCTGAATTCGGACGTGCAGGCTGCGATTCGCTTCGGCCTGGGGAATTGGCCGCATCTGCACGCCGAGAAGATCCTTGAGGACTGGCTGGTGCCGGTATGCGTCAAGCGACTGTTCGAAAGCGGCGGGCGGGTCGAGAGTGAGCCTGACCTGAGACGCTATGAACTGTTGCATTCAAACGGCGAGCCGTGGCGCGCCTGGGTCGAGGGGCGAAGCATGATTACCGACGAATGGGCCGTGTGTGGCACCACCTTCGATGATTCGGTCGCGGTCATTCGCGCGGCGCAGGCCGGTCGCGGCCTGGCGCTGGCCCGCTGGAGTCTCGTGTCCGGTGAGATCGCCGAGGGCTGCCTCGTCATCGCTAGTTCGCGGATCATGCCGATGACGTACGCCTACCACTTTGTATGTCCGTCATCTTATCTTGCAACGGAGAAGGTTGCCGCCTTCCGCGATTGGCTGCTGAAGGAGGCGCATGCGGCGCCGCGTCCTCCGTCGGTGATGACTTCCGAGCAGGCGCTTGCCGGGTGCTGAAAGAGCATGTTTTCTGAGTGCTCAATGCAATGAATAAGATCGACCTTTCCGCTGTGCCGGCGGAGCCAGGCGGCAGTTATCCCAGTCCCTTCGATGAGCCCTGCAGGGGTCAATCCTGCCAACGGCTGGCGCGGTATGCTGGGCTGACGCAATTCGGTGTGAACGTGACGCTCATAAAGCCTGGGTCTTGGTCCAGCCAGCGCCACTGGCACACGCATGAGGACGAATTCGTCTATGTTCTCGAGGGTGAGCTCACGCTGATTACAGATGCCGGTGAAGAAACATTGCGCGCTGGGGATTGCGCGGCGTTCAGGAGAGGTGATCCTGATGGCCATCACCTGGTCAATAAATCTCACCACCCGGCCCGAGTACTCGAAATTGGCACGACGGCATGGCAAGACCGTTGCACGTACCCGGACATCGACCTGATCGCCGACGCAGGAGGGTACACCCACCGCGACGGAACGTCTTATCCCACGAAGAAATAGCCAGCCGGTGGCGGAAAAGCGCGTGTTGCACCCTTCAATTTCCCCCAACGATTACGAAGGCGCCCGAGTTACGTAGCATGCACCCCAGCGCGCGCGAAACCCATGGTCTTCAAAGACCCCCCGAACCCCAATTTCGCGGCCCCGCGCAGCGCTCCGGCCCTGCGGTGAGACGTAGAGCACATATCCAGCGCTCGCAGTTGCGAAGGTCGAGGCGAAGTTGAGAATCGCTGCTAGCGTCAGGGAGAGATGTTATGCCCGTTGTAGTGGTGCTGGTTCTTTTGGTCTTTTGGGCCGTGATGGCGTTCCGCGCGTTCCAGCGTGGCGACCTGTTGCTCGCCGGTGTCTTCTTGGCTGTCGGCGTTGCTTTGACGGTTTATCGCTTGAGGCGTCCCGCTGGAGGCTAATCAAGCATTTGCAGGGCGCATCATCGAACATTCCAGTGCAACTCGAATCTCCTGTATTTGGCGAGGTTCTCTAGGATGGCAGGGAACGCAATTGGGCCTTTCTAGGTAAATGACGCGCCGCCCAACAAATGCCTGGAGCACCCTGACGCGTGAGACCAGCCGCGCCGCGAGCACTGGCAACGGGCACATGCCCGGGTCGCTTCTCAGACGAAGCAGCCGAGCCGCTCAAGCGGACCGTTAGATACGTGCCGCTTAACGCTCGTGGCAAACCGTTGCTGGCGACTTCAGGGGAAAAGGACCGTGGCATCGGATTGCCGGCGTCCTTTGATATGGTGCGAGAGCACTTGCTCGACGCGCATTCGATAGAGCTTTTTCCGAGCACTAGAACTGTCATTCTAGGCATCCCGTTCAGCGAGTTGCGTTGTGAATGCACTGAACCCGAGTGGCACAAACTTCAAGCTGATCTTGATGAACTAGAGATCCCAACGACGCGACGTAGATGGTGGCGGTTTTGGTAGATCTCTGAGAAGCGACGCCGGAGGCGGAGCTTAACCGAGAGTCCGATGTCTCTAACCGGGTGGAGCTTGAATTTTTTCAAGGCATTGACCGGCAAACGAGCGTCCAGCTCCTGATTTCTCCTGACAACTTATGGGGTCGAAAATTCCGTCTGAACTCACTCGCCAAATTCACCGCGTCGGCGATGAAGCGTAAATAGTTCCTCGATTGGCGGTTAGGCGGAGGTGACCTTTAGGAGTCTTTGTGCGTAATCGAATCTTTGGTGCGATTGGCGTGGTCTGGGGTGGGGCCGCACTCGTAAACTGGTTCCGCGAGGCTGGCTCGCACGGCTCTGGTGCGTACGCTGCTGGCTATTCCGCGGGTGTCATTTTCGGAGGGCTACTGTTTTTAGTCGGCGGCTACTATCTGCTGACAGGCGGGGGCGCCAAGGACAACTAGTGAGTGCCCGCTAATCGCAAGGACGGTACCGAGAAAACTGAACAGACCGGCAGGCTGCCTTTGCAGCCGGGGCCGCTATCTTGGGGAATAAGGCGCTTAAGTGCCGGGCTCTCGGACAGGGATTGGGCACTCAGGGAGCACCGTTGGTAACATTGCCGCAAGTCGGTTGATTTTGAGCACCGGACTGAGAGTCCGACGTGCTTCATCTCGTGTATCTTAAGTTCGCAGTGAAGAGCGCGACTCGCGTCGTCCAACGCAAGTTCCCTGCCAGTCCGCTCGCGAATCCTCTGTCGTCCGACTGGCCTCGAAATCAGATGACCAGTTGCCCAAACGCGTCTTTTAGCACGGGGGTGGCCGGCAACAACAAGCGATTCGCCGCGCAAATCGCTCGGCTTACCCCGCTGAGCGTGCGCCGCCGGTGCCTTTGCCGGTATGTTCGCCACATCGTTCACGCTCGGGGGCATAACGTGGCCACCTGTCGCTTCGAGACTCCGATTGACCTGCCGGTCGCGGAGGCCTGGCGGGCACTGCGGCAATTCGGTGCGGCCGATCGCCTATTCGCTCCGGTCATCACGCATTGCGCGCTCGAGGGGGACATCCGGACGGTGACCTTCGGCAACGGCGCGATCGTGCGGGAGCGCCTGGTTACCTGTGATGACGGGACGCGGCGACTCGTATACTGCGTCGTCGGGGGCTCGTTCGAGTTTCACAGCTCTTCGCTGCAGGCGGAGCCGGAGTCGGACGGCCGCTGCCGGGTGGTATGGCTCACCGATTTCCTGCCCGGGACACGCGGCGAGGTCGTCGGCCCACTGGTCGAGCAGGGCGGCCGTAGCCTCAAACGCAACCTTGAGAGCGCTGCGTGCGGCTGAGGGATGCGAGGCCATGCGCCTGCGGAGCCTGCTTGGCAAAAGTGGCCGCCTGCTGACACCGTTATGGCGCATTGCGCGAGCAGCGATGCATGACTGAAAAGCCAACTCCGGAGGATGTCGTGCTGTGGCAGAAGCGTTTCGCCTCTCAGGCGAACAACCGAGCATGGACGCTCGCCGAAATGCCAAACCGCTCGCCCGAAGAAGATGAGGAGATGCTACAAGCGGCACATGCAGCAATGTATTTCTGGAAGATTGTCGGCCAGCCGCCCAACCACGCCCATGCCGCACAGCTCCTCGCTCACGTGTACGCGCTGCTTAAGCTCCCCGGTCCGGCAGCGCAATATCTACGTAAATCACTGCCGCACTTCATGCAACGCGACTGTGCGCCGTGGGAGTTGGCCTTTGCTCATGTGGTGGCAGCCAACGTCGCCTCCACAGAGGGCAATGCAGCAGCATACGCTGAGCACTACGCGGATGCGAAGGCGGTCGCCGTGCAGATTACCGACCCAGAGACACGCGAAACGCTGAATGCCACACTGCGCGTCGTATCCGCGCCGAATCTCTAAAAGCAAGAGTGCGGCCGATTCCTGCGTGGCCATTCTGACAATCTTGAATTGGAGTGCAGTGGCAGACCTTTCTCGCGCAACCATCAGACTGACGATCCGCGCTCCATTTCTCTGTGAAAGCGCGCGTCGGCTGAAGCGGCCTTGAGCGACAGCGCAAGCGTCTAGGGGCTTCCATCGCGATTCACCCAAGCCGAGCGGCCGCTCCAAGTCTCCAAATCATTTGATTGGATTGGCCATGTCGGAACGGTGTTCACCCCCAAGTTCCGGACCGTCGAAGGGCTGCGGAAGACCGCAATCCGGTCGACGCTCGGTGCAGACTCCGAGTTCAGTAGTGCCGAGTTTGGACTGGGCGGCGACTGCTCGGCGATCCGCGCGCAATCCCGAAGTCAACGTGATGAGTGCCGAGTCGGAGCGCGCGAGAGCGTCATCAACGCATAGGGTGTCGGCCCGCTCTCGAGTGCGGCCTTCGGGCTCACTCCGCCATTGTCGGAAATTGGATTCGAGAGTTTGCCTCCCTGTCAGACAGACTAAGTGCGCCGCCCGAGAAGGATGGCCGAGAGGCGGCAGCTGGACGGCCCGCGACGCAGCGCATGCCTTTGCCGGCGGCGCTCAGTGCCGCCCGTCAGTCATCCTAGTCCGAGCAGCAACCACCAACTGATCCAGCATGAAGACGCACATTCTTGCCGCGGCGGCCGTGGACGCTGTAGTGGACGGCATTATTGACCTATTCGGCCTCGCTGAGAGCAGAGCTCAGTTGCGTCGCGCCCGCGGGTGGCTGAATGGCGCGGGCGAATAAAATCCCGGCCAACACATAGGCATTCATCATGTAGCGCGAAAAAGGCAACGGAAAAAGTATGAAGCGTGCTATCAAGCACAGGGCCAGCGCGGCCGAGAGGATGAGCGCCCGCTGATTGAATGTATCGCGCTCGAGCGTCGCGCTCAGGCGTCGCTCGCGGCACCATGCAAATGCGAGAGCAGCGACAGCAGGGATGAGCAGAGTAAACTGCGGACTCTCTCCCAAAATCTGCAAAGTCTGGTGAACAAAGGTCCGCACGTAGCCCGCTAAGTTCGGCACGAGGTTCGGCACGGTCTCACGCGAGGGCCCATCGAGGAAGGCAAAGTTTAGTAGAGCGACGTAGCCGTAGTTGCCCGAGAGACGTTCAATCACCAGATAGGCCGAGAGTGCCCCCAAGAGCAGCAGTGTCGAGATCACACGGTGGCGGGGCGCGAGCATCCATTCCATCAACAGCAGGAATACCACAAACAGCAAACCGTCAGTACGGGTCGCTATCATGAGGATCGCAAGCAGCAGGAGACCGGTCGCGCGAACGACACCCCATGGCTCTCTTAGCGAAACAAGCACAAAGAGCAAGCTAAGCAAAGTCTCCACTGCGTCGGGCGTGGACAGTCCTGCCATGTCCAGGCCGCCCGCAACAATCCACGTTAATGGGACGGCGAGCCGCCAGTTTCCTGTAAGGCCGGCGGAGCCGGCCAGTACGTACGACAAGAGGACGGCCAGCGCCGCGGCAGAGGCGGAGATGATGTAGGTCGCGGCAACATCGTCGTGAATCGCCGCTCCGACTACTGAACACAAGAAGATGTAGAAGGGACGGATCGTGTAGAGAGGTTGATTAATCTGAAAAAACTGATCGTCTCTATACATCCGCTCCCGATAAGGGCCCGACACATATAGTTGAAATCGGCTGTCTCCGACCTGCGAGCGAGTTCCCGATAGGCCTCGACCTTGCCGCCTGCGCTGCGCATCTCCTTGGCAAGAGCCACGTAAGGGATGACGTCGTAGTTCAGTCCTGGGTGAGTCGTCCCGCGGATCAGAAATAGCATTGCGAGGATTGTCGTCGCAATCAGCGCGACGGTGGATCGAGATGCTTGAGCCATATATACCCCTGTCGACTTCGCCGGAGTTTCAGCCGCGCCGGCGATTGCAAAGTCCTTCAGCGCGTTTTGTGGTCCCATCCGCTCGGCGGATGCGTCGTCCCAGTGCGCTCACCCGGCAGCGACGCTCAGCCATGTACACGTGCCCGCAGACTGACAACCTCCGCGACCGGCTGCTTTCATGGATCCAGACTGACTGGCAGGGTCACCCAGCGGCAGGATATCGGGGCACCCCGTGTTGTTCAGTGACCCGTTCGGGCCCCGAGTGCTACGCTGATCCGCAAAGGAAACTGACTGTGCCCCGATTTGCCCATCCCGGTTCGCATGACGCCGACCTTTTCAATTCTCAATCTAGCCAGGACCGAGTCCATTTGATCGTTTGATGGAGTGTCGATGAGTTGCTCCGCTACTGTTCTCTCAGACCATCCATAAGCGCCACGTGGAAGGTCGTCGGATCCTGAATCATGGGTGCGTGGCCTAAGTCTGGGAATTCAATCAACTTCCCGTGCGGTAGCAGCGCGGCGGCACGCTTGCCGAGTTCGTGGTAGTGGCCCAGTTTTGCTCGAACTGCCGGTGGCGAGAAGTCCTTGCCGATGGCGGTCGTGTCCTTGTCACCAATCATGAGCAGCGTGGGTACCGAAATCTGCGGAAGTTCGTAGACGACAGGCTGCGTATAGATCATGTCGTAGATCGCAGCCGAGTTCCAGGCAACGAG
>Ga0302324_100000970_pt1 | contig 71390 bp, 64 predicted proteins | sample Palsa_T0_1_FD_201949 | JGI IMG/M metagenome (GOLD analysis project Ga0302324, IMG submission 201949) | Peat permafrost microbial communities from Stordalen Mire near Abisko, Sweden - Palsa_T0_1 | ecosystem: Environmental > Terrestrial > Soil > Palsa > Peat permafrost | place: Sweden: Abisko...
GGCGTACAAATGCTCCAATCGGCCGTGAACGCCGGCGTCGCTGGCGATGCCGAAAAGGTGGACCGCGGCCTTTCGTTCGATCGCGCGGCTGACCGCTTCGTTGAGGATCGGATTATCGTAAAACTCACCGTCGCGAATCTGCTTGGTGATGGCGACTGATTCCTGATCGACGATCCTTCCCGCGCCAATGTTCTGATGACCCACTTCGCTGTTGCCCATCGTTCCCTCGGGAAGGCCGACATCGAATCCGCTGGTGTGAATCAGAGTGCTCGGATACTCGGCCATGAGGCGATCGGCGACGGGATGTTTTGCGAGATAGACGGCGTTGGCGTTGTTCCATTTCGGATACGGATTTTTTCCCCAGCCATCTCGAATGATGATCACACACGGACGTTTTTCATCGCGCGCCATAATGCCCTTTCGAAAATTCTGCCGATGATCTTACCCGATGATTTTTAAAAATATCGTTGACGGAAATTTTTAGAAGCGTACATTTGTTATTCAAGAAAGGAGGTGATTGCGTTATGGCGAAGAAGAAAGCCGCTCCCAAGAAGAAGAAAAAGACGACCAAGAAGAAGTAATGCGCTCTGTGCGCATGCGGGCGCGTGGCTCCAAACGAATGCCCGATGCTTGGTCATTTCTTCCACGAGTCAAAAACAATTTACATTCGCGGCCTCGGCTCCAAAAAACAGAGGCCACGGACAAACAAAAAGAAAGCTTCCCTGCCACGGCGGAAGCTTTCTTATTTTCCGGGGGAAGATATTTCCTGTTTCCGATTTTTATTGAGGGGGAGCGATGCGAAATGAGTCAATCTCTATGGCCGCTCTTGTAATGTTCCCCCGCAGTCCGATAATCATTGGAGCGAAAGACGCATGAGGATCATTGCGTTCATGAATCAGAAGGGAGGCGTTGGGAAGACCACCACCACCGCCAACCTTGCCGCCGCGCTGGCGGAACAGGGGAAACGGGTCTGCATGGTCGATCTCGACCCACAGGCGCATCTCACGATCAACTACGGCGTCAACCCATCGCCTGAACTCGTCAGCCTTTACCACGTGCTGGTCGATGGGCAAAGCCTGCTCAGCGCGATGCAGAATGTGGGGCAGAATCTGGCGCTGGTTCCAGGCAGCATCGATCTGGCCGCCGCCGAAGTCGAACTGGTTAATATTCCGGGCCGGGAAACGCTGCTGAAAAATCGGCTGGAATCGGCTGAGTTGGATTTCGATTTTGCCGTGCTCGATTGCCCGCCGAGCCTCGGCCTGCTGACGATCAATGCCCTGGCGGTCGCGCAGGAAGTCATTATCCCCATGCAGCCGCATTTCCTGGCGCTGCAGGGGGTGGGAAAACTTCTGGAAACAGTTGCGCTGGTGAGCCGGCAGGTGAATCCGGGATTGAAGGTTTCGGGAATCGCGCTGACGATGTTTGATTCGCAAACCAAATTGTCCACCGAGGTGGTGAGCGACTTGAAGGCGTTCATCGAGGAAGCCGCCGGCAAAAATCTCCCCTGGTCCAATGCCCGCATTTTCACCAGCCGAATCCGCCGGAACATCAAGCTGGCCGAAAGCCCCAGCTTCGGGCAGACGATTCTGCAATATGATTCGTCGAGCCACGGAGCATCGGATTACCGCGCCCTGGCGATGGAGGTTCTGGAAATGTCCGAGCCGAAAGTGGCCGTGACGGTCGAATCGGCGGTTACGATCCGGCCATCGCCAAAGCCCGAAACACGAGCGCCAAAAAACTCGACTTCGCCTGTTCGCCTCTCCGTCTCTTAGTCTTACGGTATTTGGATCATGCACTCTCCTCCCCTGTTCGCTCCCTGGCGAATGCCTTACATCAAATCACTGGGCAAGGACGAGGGCTGCTTTCTCTGCGACGCCGCCGCGGCCGTCGAGCCGGAGCAAAAGCGCGACCGCCTGGTGCTCTGGACGAGCGATTTCAGCGTCGTGCTGATCAACCGTTTCCCTTACGCCAATGGACATCTGCTGATCGCGCCCAAGGCGCACAAATGCGAACTGGAAGAGCTGAGCGATGCCGAGCATCTCGACCTGGCCGCGCAAACGACGGCGGCGGTGCGATTGCTGAAGCGCGCAGTATCCGCACAGGGATTTAATATCGGCATCAACCTCGGCAAAGTCGCCGGGGCTGGGTTGCCGGGCCATGTTCACCAGCACGTTGTGCCCCGCTGGGGTGGCGACACCAATTTCATGAGCGTCGTCGGCGAAACGCGGGTTGTCCCGCAGGCGCTGAGCCAGCTCTGGGATGAGCTGATGCGCGTGGCGGAAGAAATGAAGGGATGAATTGGAATAGGCGATTTCCGTCGCACTTGCCCGCTTCGCTGCGGCACCTTAACCTAATTCCCCATGGATGATTCAATCCGTAAGCATCTTGTTCCCGGCGCCAAGGTGAAGGTCGTGCAGCAGATTGCGGCGCGAAATTATTCCTTCAGCAGCGAAACGTCCGGCACCGTCGTCGAATTCCAGCAGCAGCAAACGGGAAGCTGGTATGCCCACAGCAAAGACGACAAGCTCTGGCTCGATCGGCTGACGCTGAAAAAAGCGGACGGGGAACTCACCACTTTGAATCTCGACGAATTCAGCGTTGTAAAGCTCGACACTTCGCCGCGAAAATCGTGACGATCCATGTTTCCGCGCCAAATGACGATCCTGGGAGTCGGTCTGCTCGGTGGATCGCTCGGGCTGGCAGCGCGATCGGCATTTCCGCAGTGCAAAATCATCGGCTATGGACATCGCCGCCAGACGCTTGAGAAGGCGATCGAGATCGGCGCGATTGATGCCCCGGAAACGGACCCGGCGGCATCGGTGGAGGGATCCGACCTGGTGATTCTCTGCACGCCGGTGGGAATCTTTGAATCGCTGCTGAAACAGATCGGGCCATCCCTCTCGGCCGGCGCGCTGGTGACCGATGTCGGCAGCACCAAGCGTTCGGTGGCGAACTTGGCAGAATCGATTCTTCCCAAAAATGTCGATTTCATCGCCAGCCATCCCATCGCCGGTAGCGAAAAACGGGGCGTGGAATTTTCGCGGGCGGATCTTTTCGCCAATCAGCTTTGCATCTTGACGCCGACGGCGAAAACAAATCCCAAAGTCCTGGACAAAATGGAGGGATTTTGGCGCTCACTGGCGATGCGAATCGTGCGGATTAATCCCGAGGATCACGACCGGCTGCTGGCGGATGTGAGTCATCTCCCGCACCTTTTGGCGGCGGCGCTGGTGGCGATGCAGGAGGACGCGGGGCTGGATTTATGCGGCAAGGGATTCCTCGACACGACGCGCATCGCCGGCGGCGACGGCGGGTTGTGGCGCGATATTTTTCTCGATAACGCCGATAATCTGAAAGCGGGTTTGCGGCGATTGCAGGCGCAGTTCCTGGCTGTGGAAAAAATGCTGGACGCGAAGAACGCGGATGCGCTGCGTGACTGGCTGGACGCGGCGGCGAAACGAAGGGAGAAAGTTCTGGATAAGAAATTGCGGGAGATAAATCCGGATTGAATTCATGTGGGCGGGACGCCCACGCTACATCAGGGCAACAATCCCGGCGGCAAACCCAAATCCCCCACTGCTTTTTGCATTTCCTGCTTCATCATGTCCTGGGCCTTGGCCTGCGCGGCGCGGACGGCGGAGACAATCATGTCTTCGAGCATCTCGGTGTCGTTCACGTCGATTTTCTGCTTGTCGATGTGCAGCTTGACCAGTTCCTGCTTGCCGTTGACGACGGCTTCGACCATGCCCGCGCCGGCATCGGCGGTCACTTGTTTGCGGGCCAGCTCCTCCTGCATCGCGGCCATCTTTTCCTGCATTTGCCGCGCTTGTTTCAGCATTTCGCCCATGTTGCCAAGATTTTTAAGTGCATCGAACATTGGTTACTCCACTGCGGTGAGGGTTCCGCCAAATTCCTTGAGAACGAATTCCACGATCGGACCGGCCTCGGCTTCCATGCGAGCCGCGGGCGGTGGCTGGGGGGCGGCATCGTCGATTTCAAATCTTACGCCGGTCGGCTGGCCGCGAAGCTCGGTCAGGGTTTTGGCAAGCTGATCGCGCCGGCCGTTGGTGGACCACTGCTTGACGAATGTTTCCACCGAACCCGGAACGCGAATGACCGCCAGATCGTTTTCGATCCCTTCAAAACGGGCCATGCCCAGCACGCTGTTGAAGGCGGTGCCCTGTAACCTAACCAGCACTTTCGGCCAGAAGTCATTTGAATTGCCTGCTGATATTGGCTGCGATATCGGCGTCTGCGGCGGAGGATCGGATTTTATCGCCTCAGGCTTTTTTTTTTGCTCGGCAATCGGCGGCGCGGGGGGTGGACTGCGGCCGAGCATGGGACCGATGGGCGAAAATTGCTCGGCGAGCGTCAGGCGAACCAAAGCCGCATCGAGCATGGCTCGGCCGGTCTGGTTCTGCCGCATGTTGCGCCGCAGCTCTTCGAGGATGGCAATGTCCTGCGCCAGCGCGGCAGCGTTAAATTTCGAGGCCTGCGCCCACAGCTCCGCCTCTGCCAGTCCCGGCATGTCCACCAGCGTGCTATCCTTGCCGCAGGTGACGGCGATCAGCAGATTCCGCAGGTGATCTGAAAGCGCGGCGATCAATCCATCGGGCGACAGGCCGGCGGAGATCAATCCATCGGCCCGTTCGAGGGTTGGTTTCACGTTTCCACCGCCAATGGATTCGACGAGGTCGAAAATCAACTGCGCCCGGGGCAATCCCAGCATTTCCTCGACATCTTTGACGGCGAGCTTTTTGTCGCCGAGGCTCAGCAGGCGATCGAGCAGCGATAAGGCATCCCGCATCGACCCCGCGCCCGCCTTGGCCACCAGCAGCAGTGCATCATCCTCGGCGGAAATTTTCTCTTTTTTACAGATTTCCTTCAGATGGGCCGCGATCTCACGGGTGGAAATGCTGCGGAAATCATATCGCTGGCAGCGGGAGAGAATCGTCGGCAGGACTTTTTCCGGCTCGGTTGTCGCCAGGATGAATTTCACGTGGCTGGGCGGTTCTTCCAGGGTTTTCAGCAGCGCATTGAAGGCGCTTTTGCTGAGCATGTGGACTTCATCGATGATGTATATCTTGAAACGGCTGCGGGATGGGCGGTATTGCGAGTTTTCGATGATCTCGCGCACGTTGTCGACGCCGGTATTGCTGGCCGCGTCGATCTCGATGACGTCCATATCGTCGCCGCGGGCGATGGAGAGGCACGAATCGCATTTTCCGCAGGGACTCGGCGTGGGCTTGCCCGTGCTTTGGCAATTCAGGGCCTTGGCGAGGATGCGGGCGGTGCTGGTCTTTCCGGTGCCGCGGGTGCCGCAGAAAAGATACGCGTGGGCGATGCGGCCCGACTCGATCGCCTTTTTAAGCGTGCCGGCAACGTGCTCCTGTCCGACGAGTTCGTCGAAGTTGGCCGAGCGATATTTTCGAGCCAGGACGGTGTAGGACATAGGGACTTGGCAGTGTAGCAAACGTCGCCCCAAGTGCGAATCGGAGCTTCGGTCGAAAAATTAGATTTGGAGGGCGGCGGCGGATTTTTTATAAGATGTCATGGCAAAAACACGCACGGGATCGTTTCCCATCGGCTTTCGGCGAGGGCGGGATGTCTGGCAGAAAAATCTTTCGGATGTCATTGGATTTGCCGTCTCGAATGGTTTTGAGGCGCTGGATGTGGAATTTCTCGCGGCCGAGGAGATCAAGCCGATTTTCGCGGCGGGATTGCGGGTGGGATCGGTGGATTTGAAGCGGCCGTGGTCGGACGTGGCATCGGCTGATGCGGGCAAGCGCACGGACGCCATCACGGCGGCGGCGGAGCATATCCGCTCGGTTGCCGCGCTGGGAGTGCGGAATTTCTTTGCGGTGGTTTTTCCGGAGAATGATTCGCGGGATGTGCGGGAGAATTTCTCGCTGGCGGTGGAAGGATATTCGGCCCTGGCGAGCGCCATTGCGGGCAGCGGGGCGAGGATTGTCATGGAAGGATCGCCGGGCAGTTATCCGTATTATCCCGCGCTCTGCTGCACGCCGCAGAGTTTGCGATTGTTCTTCCAGGAAACCGCAAGCGATGCGCTGGCGATCAATTTTGATCCATCGCACCTGATTCGCATGGGAATCGATCCGGTGCGCTTTCTGGAGGAATTTGCGGCGCGCGTGGGTCATGTCCATGCGAAGGACACTGAAATCATGCCGGAGAAGATTTACGAATTCGGCACGCTGCAGCAGTCGGCGACGACGCGGGTGTTTCCGTTTGGGGGACATTTCTGGCGCTACTGCATTCCCGGCCATGGCGGTGCGCCGTGGGGAAAGCTTCTGGCGCTGCTGAAAGAGGCGGGATATGACGGCACTGTGAGCATCGAACTGGAGGACATGAATTTCAACGGCAGTGAAGAGGGCGAAAAACGCGGGCTGATTGCGGGGCGAGATTTTCTGGCGGGGGTGTGAACTTTCGATTGGCCCGAATGAAATTCCTAAACCGTCACGCCCTCGGGAATCTCGGCGTTGTGGCTCACGGTCTGAACGTCATCGTTATCCTCCAGCACTTCAATGAGCTTCAGCAGCTTCTGGGCGCGATCGCTGTCGATGGGGACCGTGCTGGTGGGAATATGGGTGATTTCCGATGCTTCGATGGGAATGTTGGCGGCGGAGATGGCTTCCTTCACCTTGATGAAACTGGTCGGTGAGGTGATGACTTCGATCACCTCTCCTTCGTTTTTGACGTCGTCGGCGCCGGCTTCCAGGCCCAGCTCCAAAAGGCGATCTTCATCGGCTGCGGAGGATTTGACGGCGATGATTCCCTGCTTGACGAACTGGAATGCGACCGAGCCGGAGGTGGCGAGGTTGCCGCCGTGTTTTTCGAAGATCGATCTTAATTCCGGGGCGGTGCGGGTGCGGTTGTTGGTCAGGGCGTCAATGAGGATCGCCACGCCGCCGGGGGCGTAGCCTTCGTAGAGCGCGGCTTCGTAATTTTCCCCGCCGAGTTCTCCGGTGCCCTTCATGATCGCTTTTTCGATCGTGTCCTTGGGCATGTTGGCGGCCTTGGCTTCATCGATGGTGTAACGGAGCGAAAGATTATCGCGCGGGTCGCCGCCGTTCTTGGCGGCGATGATGATCTTGCGGGCGATCTTGCTCCAGACCTTGCCGCGCTTGGCGTCGGTGGCGCCCTTGGCCCGTTTGATTTTTGACCAGTGACTGTGTCCTGCCATGGCTTAATCCTACGGTATGACCTTGTTGAGCGGGTAGGTAATAATTCCCGTGGCACCAGCGCGTTTGAGACGGGGGATCAGCTCGCGCTCCTGTTTTTCCTCGAGGATCACCTCGACGGCCACCCAGGCGCTGTCGGCGAGTCGGCTGACGGTGGGACTTTTTTCCGCGGGCAGGAATGAGACCACTTCGCTCAGGCGATCCTCGGGCACGTTCATCTTCAGGCCCACCTTGGCCTTCGCCTCGATCGCGCCCTTGAGCAGCATGGCGATGTTTTCCATCTTCTCGCGCTTCCAGGGAATCGCCCAGGCGTCTTTGCCGGCGACGAACCGCGTTGTGCTGGTCAGGAGCGTGTCCACGATGCGAAGGTTGTTCGCCCGCAGCGATGAGCCGGTTTCAGTCCCCTCGACGATCCCATCCAGCAGGCGGGCCTTGATCTCCGTCGTGCCCCAGGAAAATTCGACATTCACATTGATCCCCTTGGCGGCAAACCAGCGGCGAGTGGTGTTGACCAGCTCGGTGGCGATTATTTTGCCGTCGAGGTCTTCCGGCCTCTTCACCGGGCTTTCCTCCGGAACGGCCAGCACCCAGCGATAGGGATTGGATGTGGCCCGCGAATAGGTCAACTCACAGATTTCGATCAGGTCCGTCTCGTTGCCGTTTTCGACGACGTAATCGTAGCCGGTGAGTCCGCAGTCGATGATATTATCCACGACATAACGGCTGATTTCCTGGGCGCGGAAGAAAACCGCCGAGAGCTTTTCATCGTCGATGCGCGGAAAGACGCTGCGCTCGGCGATATTGACGCGATAACCGGCGCGGCCGAACAGCTCGATGGTCGATTGCTGCAGGCTACCGCTGGGAAGCCCAAGGCGCAGCGTCGAGACGGGAAGACGGTCGGTCATGACCTTGCCCTCTTGCGCGATCCATCGCTCAACGCCGCCTTGCGAAGCACGGCATAAAAATCGAACAGGTCCTCGCCTTTGATCTGGTTCTCGACAAATTTCTGGGCCTCGGCGAGCGTGGTGCCTTCCTCGATGATTTCCTCCTCGATGAGGTAGGTGAGCATTTCCTGGTCCAGGGGAAATGCCGCGCCTTCGAACGCCATCATCATCACGAAGGCTTCGACAAACGGCTGCATGGTGGGCAGCTCGCGGAGGAACTGGCGGGCGTCGCGCTTGCTGATGGTCTTGAGGCGGTCGAGGCTCATGGTGTGCTCGCGCTCGAAGATATCGTTGAGGCACTGCGTGATCATCGCGACGCGCTCCTCGATCGCGGGATAGCGCACGCCGAGCAGCTCGTGAATCTCCAGGTCGGTGGCGACGCGCAGCTCGTTGAGATCGACGAATTCCTTGCCGATGGCCTTGATCGCGTCCTCGGCGCGGTTGTCGCTTACGTCGTAGCTCATCGCGCCGCGCACCAGGGCGTCGAGCGGCTCGAGCGGTTTGCGCGGGTCGGGCTTGCCCTCGCGCATCAGGCGTTTGAAAAGTTGTTTCAGGTCGTCGCTGTGTTTTCCGGCGTTTTTCATTCGGGTTCTTTTCACGGGTAAAAACTCAAGTCGGCCGCGCGCTTTCTTACTGCGCTTCCTGGGAGCGGCGGCGATCCAGCTCGGCGTTTTCCTCCGCAACCTTGCGGAGCGCGTCGAGCAGCTCTATCTCCTTCTTCAGGTTCTCATCAAGATGAAATTTCAGGAACGGGGTCACCCGCAGTGAAATCTCGTGCGTCAGCCGCGTCCGCAGCAATCCCGCCGAGTGCCGCAGCGCATTGAGCGCCGCCGTCTTCTGCCCTTCGGTGCCCATGACGGTGATATACACGTCGGCGACGGAAAGATCGGGGCTGACCTTCACGCGGGTGATGCTGGGCATCCCGGTGAGACGGGGGTCGTTCAGTTCGCGCAGGATAATCATTGCCAGCTCGCGCTGAATGGTGCTGCCCAGACGTTCGGTTCTGCGGGACATTGGGAGACGATCCGGGCCGACACGGCCCGGCTCCTTCATAACATTTCAATCCGGTAGTCCAGCAGGGAGACCTGCGGGACCATTCTCACGAAATCGACCAGCTTGCTGAGGGCGCCTTCGATGTATTGCCCGTCGTTGCCGACCATTGCCATGCCCAGGATTGAGCGCCGATGCTCGTCCAGCGCGCCCACCTCGGCGATCGACACGTTGTGCGCGTGGGCGATGCGGTCCTTGATGCTCTTCACCACGCGGCGCTTGTCCTTGAGGCTCATCGCATCGGTGATCGAGATTTCAAGCTGCAGCACGCCGATGGTCATGATTGCATAGTTGCGAGTTGCGTGTCATAGCGTCCTCTGGAAGGTCTCGCGGACGTAGGCTTCCAGGACATCGCCGACTTTGACGTCGTCGTAGCCGTTGATTTTGATTCCGCATTCGAATCCGGATTTCACTTCCTTCACATCGTCCTTGAGGCGCTTGAGCGATTCGAGGGACAGATCCTCGGTGATGACGACGCCGTCGCGGATCAGGCGGATTTTGCTTCCGCGCTGGATGTGCCCATCGGTGACAAAGCACCCGGCCACGTTGCCGATGCGCGAGACCTTGTAGACCTTGCGGATTTCCGCGTGTCCGTGGAGCTTTTCGCGGACTTCCGGCTCGAGGAGGCCCGAGAGTGCTTTCTTCAGATCGTCGAAGATTTCGTAGATGACGCGGTAGAGCCGGATTTCCACCCGGCGCTGCTCGGCCATTTGCCGCGCGGCCTCGTCGGGAACCACGTGGAAACCGATAATCACCGCGTTGGACGCATCGGCCAGCTCGACGTCGCTTTCGGAGATGCCGCCCACGGCGGTGTGGATCACGCGGACGCGCACTTCGCTGGTGTTGGCATCGGTGACGGTCTTGGCGAGCGTTTCCACCGATCCCTGCACATCGCCCTTGATGATCAGGTTGATGGTCTTGATCTCCTCGGCCTTCATCGAATCGAACAGGGTGTCGAGCGTGACGCGATTGGCGCCGGCGAGATTCGAGCGGCGCTGCAAGCTCTGGCGTTCCTCGCCGATGGCGCGGGCGCGCTCCATGTCTTCCATCACATAAAATTTGTCGCCCGAAAAGGGAATTGCGCTCAGTCCGCTGACGATGACCGGCGTGCTGGGGCCGGCCTCCTGAATCATTTCGCCGCGATCGTTGACCAGGCTGCGGATGCGCCCGAAGCCGGGACCGGCGAGGCCGATGTCGCCGACTTTCAGCGTGCCATCCTGTATCAGCACGGTCGCCACGGGTCCCATGCCTTCGTCCATTCGGCTTTCGATGACGCTGCCGCGCGCCGGGGCCGTGGGATCGGCTTTCAGTTCCATGATCTGGGACTGGAGATCGAGAATTTCGATCAGCTCGGGAATTCCCTGGCCGGTGGTGGCGCTGGTGCGGATCACTTCCGTGTCGCCGCCATATTCGACGGGATTGAGTCCCTCGGCGGCAAGCTGGCCGAGCACCATCGCGGGGTTGGCGTCGGATCGATCGATCTTGTTCAGGGCGACGACGATCGGCACCCCGGCGGCGCGGGCGTGGTTGATGGATTCGATGGTCTGCGGCTGCACGCCCTCGGCGGCGGAAACGACCAGCACGACCACATCCGTCATATTCGCGCCGCGGGCGCGCATCGCGGTGAACGCCTGGTGGCCCGGCGTGTCGATGAACGTCACGCGCTTCTCGCCAAGCTGCACCATCCACGCGGCCGTGTGCTGCGTGATGCCGCCCGCCTCGCCGGCGGCGACGTGCGCGTTGCGGATTTTGTCCAGCAGCGATGTTTTGCCATGATCGACGTGTCCGAGAATCGTCACCACCGCGGGGCGGAGCACCATTTTTTCCGGATCGCTCTCGCGGGCTTCGATTTCCTGGAGAAGCGTTTCTTCCTGCGTGGCTTCCTGCGTGATCCGCAGCTCGATGCCAAGCTCCAGCGCGATGGATTGCGCGGTCTCGGCATCCAGCGACTGGTTGATCGCCGCGACGATGCCGCTCTTCATCAGCCGGGATTGAATATCATTGGTCTTCACGCCCAGCGCGGTGGAGAGCGTGCGAACGGTAATCGGTTCCTCGATGGATACCGGCTCGCCGCGCTGCGTGATCGACTTGGCGATCGCGTGCGTGCCGCGCTTTTCGAACTGGCGGAGGTGGCTGTCGAAAACATTGCGGGTGTTGGCGGCGGCGTTGAGAGCGTCGCGGCGGGCGATCAGGTCGGCGTCGCGGAACTCCTTGAGTTTTTCCATCGCTTCGCCGCGGCGGCCATCGACACCACGCCGGCGGCTGGAAAGGCTGCCACCCTTTTTCCCCGCGGCTTTTTTCTTGGAATCTTCATCCTCGTCTTCGGCGGTCTTGACGCCGCGACCGGCGCGCGGGCCGGCGGGGGTGACATCGGGCGCTTCGGCAGCAGGGGCGCGGCGCGGGGCGCGCTGCTCGACGGCTTCCTGTTTCTCGATGCGGACGACGCGCGGCCCCTGAATTTTCGCGGGCTGCAGGGAAGTAAGCTGCGGTGCCTGCACGACGGGCTTGCGCTCGGGCGGCGCCTGCGCGGCGGCGCGGCTGGCGAGCGTCACGGTCGGACGCATCGGGCGAATGTGTTCGATTCCTGGCCCCGCGGGAGGAGCTGAGGCGGGCGGCGGGGCGGCGGGGGCAGCCGTCGCGGCGGGCCTGGCCTGGACGGGCGGTGCGGCAGCGGGCGGCGCGGGGGGCGGCGCTGCGGGTGCGGGCGGAATCACGGGCGCAATGGGCGCGGCCTCCGGCGGTGGCTTGACCGCCACGGAAACCGGCGGCTTCCTCACCGGCGCGGGCGGCGGTGGCTGCGGCGCAGCGGAAGCGGCGGCGGGCGGCGCAGGCGGTGCTGCTTCCGCCACCGTCGTTGTCGTTGTTTCGTCCGATTCTTCGGCGGAAGTTTCCTTCTTCTTGCGCGCGCGGGCTGTCTTGGGCTTGGTGGCGACTTCCACGTGCGCGGCCGTCTCCACGGCCGTGCCACCCGAGGTAATTTGCCCGCTGAACCATTCGCGCACGGATTCGGCCAGGCCCAGCGACAGCGTGCTCATGTGGTTCTGCTTCGCATCGCCAAGGCCCTCCTCCTTCAGTTTTTGAAGGATCGCCTTGCTCTCGACGCCAAGTTCCTTGGCCAGAAGATTAACTCGAATGCCTTTTGCCAAATCAATTCTCCAATCAACGTACAGTGCGAATTAAAGCTTGTTCGGATCCTCAAGCGGAGGGGCTTGCGTGCCCTCGGCCAGCGCCGCGGTGCCGGCTTCCTCCTCATCCAGAGACTCTGCTTTTCCATTGTCCGACTGCTCGGCCATGCCGCTCATGGCGCTTTCCTCGGGACCCAGCTCGTCGCTGCTGCTGAAGGGGGATTCGTGGTGAACCGTCACCTCCGGAGCCGCGCCCTCGACGGCTTCCATCGCGCCGGGCAGTGTTCCCGCGGGGGCGGCTTCCACCGGCGTCTCACCCAGCGCCAGCAACGCGGCCTTGTCGGCGGCGAGTTCGGCGGCGGCTTTCGCCTTGGCGGAGGCATCGGCGATCTTCTTGGCCTCCTGCTCTGTGGCGACGATTTTCGCTTCCTCGGCGCAGCGGTCCACGACCTTCTGCGCGGTATCTTCGTCCAGCCCAAGCTCTTCCATCAGCGGACCGACGCCGACTTCCTCGAGGTCGCGAACGTCGATCAGGCCCATGACGATCACCTTATCGATGAATTCCTTGGTCACGCCGGGAATCGTCTTGAGGGTTGCATCCAGCCGCTGCGTGCCCTTGTTGAATTCCGTGGGCGTGAGGATGTCGATGTCCCAGCCGGTGAGACGGGCGGCCAGACGGACGTTCTGCCCGCGCTTGCCGATGGCCAGCGAGAGCTGATCTTCGTTGACGACGACGGTGGCCCGTCCCAGCTCGAAGCAGAGCGCCACTTCCGCCACCTCGGCGGGCTTGAGGGCGTTGCTGATGAGCACCTGGCTGGATTCGTTCCAGCGGACGATATCGATTTTTTCACCGGCGAGTTCATCGACGATGTTCTTGATTCTGCTGCCGCGCACGCCCACGCACGCGCCCACCGCATCGACCTTGGTGTCGATGGAGCTGACGGCGATCTTGGTGCGATGTCCCGGCTCGCGCGCCAGGGCCTTGATTTCGATCGTTCGCTCGCCAACTTCGGGAACTTCGCGCTCAAAGAGGCGGCGAATAAGCTCCGGATGGCTGCGGCTGAGGATGATCTTTACCGCGCTGGGGGTGTCGCGCACTTCGAGAATAAGGGCCTGCACGCGCTCGCCGACCTGGTGCACCTCGCCGGGAATCTGCTCGCTGCGGGGCATAATGCCTTCGATGTTCCGCAAGAGGGAGACGATCATGGTGTCTTTTTCGAACCGGGCGACGGTGCCGGTGATGATGGTGCCGACGCGGTCCTTGTATTCCTCGTAGATGCTGCCGCGCTCGTCCTGGCGGATGAGCTGGATCATGACCTGCTTGACGGTTTGCGCGCCGATGCGTCCGACGACGGAGAGGGGAACTTCCACGCCCTGACGCTGGGCGCTGATGACACCGGAGGTGCGGTCGAGCTTCACGGTGAATTCGCTGGTGTCTTCGGTGTTGAACTGCTTGCGCAGACCGGAGGCGACGGCCTGCTCGATGTCGTTGTAGATCTGATCTCGCTCGATGTTCTTGTCACGGGCGATTCCATCGACGATGCGGATAAGTTCCTGCGAATTCATGTTCACTCTCGACAAAATTTTCAAACAAAAAAGGCCAGCCAAAATCGGCGGCCCACGACCTTCCGTGCGACATTCGGCGCCAAAGCACCGCACCGGCTAGCCGGTGTAACACCGGCCAGGCGGCGACGGCGTCAGCAGACGCCGCAACGCCCAGAGGCTCGGACCATGCATCTGCTGCTTAAGCAAGTGCATGGGCGGGCTCGTTGGCAGGAGACATGGTCTCCAAACTCAGGTTCATTCCTGTATCTCCAGGTTCAAAAAAGTGAGCCTTCCGCAGATCGACATAGACCGTTGTTTCGGTTCCAGCCACGATGCCCATGCGGGCTTCGAGGCGTCCGACGATCTGATCGTGTCCGCGGGTGCTCATGTACACATCCATATCGTTGCCGAGCGGTTCGATCACGTTCAGGCGAACCTTGATCGCGGCCCCGCCGGGCACCGGTTCCAGGTGCAGATGCTCGGGGCGGATGCCCAGAACCACATGCACGCCGATCCGCGAAGCAAGGCGGTCTCGGACCGCCGGCGACAGCGAATCAAAGGAAAGCGTAAACCCGTTATCGGGGAAGGTCAACCCGCCCGAGGGCGCCACCGCCCCGCCGCGGGCCTCTTCGAAGGTCATTTTTCCATTCACATCGCGGATCGCGCCGTTGAAGAAATTCATCGGCGGCATTCCGATAAAACCGGCCACGAAACGGTTGACCGGGCGATTATAGGTCACGAGAGGCGTATCGGCCTGCTGAATCAGGCCGTCTTTCATGACGACGATGCGATCGCCGAGGGTCATCGCCTCTTCCTGATCGTGGGTGACGTAAATGGTGGTCGTTTTCAATCGCTGATGAAGCCGCTTGAGTTCCGCTCGCGTGGTGACGCGCAGTTTGGCATCAAGGTTGGACAGCGGCTCGTCGAACAGGAACGCGGCCGGTTCGCGGACAATGGCCCGCCCCACCGCGACGCGCTGACGCTGACCGCCGGAAAGCTGCTTGGGCTTGCGGTCCAGAAGATGCTCGATTTCCAGGATTTTCGCCGCTTCTGAGACGCGCTTGTTGATCTCCGCCTTGGGCATTCGCCGCAGTTTCAGCCCGAATGCCATGTTTTTGTAAACCGTCATGTGCGGATAGAGGGCATAATTCTGAAACACCATGGCAATGTCACGGCTCTTGGGCGGGACATCGTTCACGACGCGGTCGCCGATGCGGATGATGCCATCGGAAATCTCCTCGAGGCCGGCGATCATGCGGAGGGTTGTGCTTTTTCCGCAGCCGGAAGGCCCGACGAGGACGATGAATTCACGGTCGGCGATATGAAGGTCGATGGAATCGACTGCCTTGACGCCGCCGGGGTAGATTTTGCTGACTTTTTCGAGGTCAACTCGCGCCATAAATGTCCTCTGTGTCCGCCGGAATTGGAACTGAGATAAGGGCTGGGAGATTATACCGATATTGTGTTTTTGGTCAATTTTGGAGGGAAGATGGGGGCGGGTTGGTTTGAAATTAAATCAGAAAAAGCAGGGAAATCGAGTAAGCTAATGCGCATTGCCCTATATTAGTCTTCGTTGTCGCCAACTGATCGAGGGACTTCATGAAAACCAGAACTTTCGGCATAATACTCGCCTTTGCCGGTGCCGTCACACTCTTCTGGGAAGGGTTCCATGGTGCAGGCGCACGATCCGCCTTGGGGCAAGAGGTGATCTCCGGTGCCATTTTTATATTCATGTTCGGGATCTTCTTAGTGAGCCGATCATTCGGCGCACAATTCGCTGTCCAAAGCAAATCGCCAGTCGAACGCACTTTCATCAAGTTATTCGCACTGTGGGCGATTCTTCTTGGATTGGGTGTAAATATCATTGCGGCAATGGTGATACATGAAGATCATCTTCTAACGATCAGCATGTGGGGACACCACGGATTCCGCGAATTGGTTCTTGCCTTTGGCTGTTCCGTTTTGGGGATATCGTTAATGGGTTTAGGGCTTGCAGCATTTAGATATCTGTTGAGCCCACGTCCTGTTCATTCTGGCTCTTAGTCGGTCAGTCTCAGCAAATCCTCAATTTCCCCAAACTGGATAGGTACCAAAGCGAGCCCGACAAAATTGTTCTACGCCGATGGCCGATTTGGTCTACGATTAGGCCCCTGTTATTGTTCATGGCGTGATCGTTAAACGGAATCTAGAGGACCCGGAGAGCTGCTCCAACTGCGGCGATAAGATCGGCCGGCTGGAAACGCCGCACCTGTGGAAACAGCATATCGTCTGCGAGAATTGTTACGACCGCCTCTCGGCGGCCGAGGCGCGGAAGATGCCGGTGGAAATCGATTATGCGGGGATGGCGGATGAAATTTCGCATATCGAAAAACCGCGCAGGAGTCAGCCGATCACACCGCCGCCTAAGGGCTCAATCATCTGCCCCAATCCCGCCTGCGGTTACATCGGTCCGCCAAAGAAGGTAGCCAAAGGGTCGTGCCTGATCGCCTTCATTCTGTTTTTGTTCTTTATCATCCCCGCCATTTTCTACATGATATTTTTCAGTGGCTATCGGATTATCTGTCCCAGATGCGGCCTGCAAATCCGTGAACAATAAATCAGAAAATCAGGTTTCCGGTGGCTGTTTGAAAGAAGCGCCGCGTAAACGCGGCCGCTAAACTTGGGAATCCATCGCTTTTTTCATTGCGCTGGTGACTTTTTCGAAGACTTCTTCGAGGGTGCCGGGGATTTTCAGGCCTGAGGCGCGGGCGTGGCCGCCGCCGCCGAATTGTTCGGCGAAACGGGCGACGTCGATCTGGCCTTTGCTTCGGAGGCTAACGCGGACGGGCGGGCCGTCGGGGGGATCGATCATCAGGATCGAGACTTCAACCGTGCGGATTTGCAGCGGAATGTTGATCAGGTTTTCGGTATCGGACATCGAAGCGCCGGTCTTGGCGAAATCGTCTTTGCTGACGCACATGACGGCGAGGCGGCCATCCTGAAGAAGCTCGAGCGAATCCTGGGCGAGGGTTTGCAGGGTGAAGCGCTCGGCCCGTTCGTTCTGATAGAGATGCTGGTACATGCTGTCGGTATCCACGCCGACTTCCATCAGGTCGGCCGCGAGGCGCAGTGTCGCCGGGCGGGTGTTGCTGAACTGGAACCAGCCGGTGTCGCTGGCGATTGCCAGGAACAGGGCGGTGGCCAGCGGTTTGTCAATTGGGACGTTCCATTTCCGCAGGACATCGGCGGCGATTTCGCCGGCGGCGGCGGCATCGGTGCGCACCAGCTTCACATCGGCCCAATCTTCCTGGGTGAGATGATGATCCAGCACCAGGCGCGGTTTTTGGAATCCGTTGAGATGCTCGCGCAAGCCGGGAAGCTGCGACCAGGTGCCGGTGTCCACCACCAGCAGGGCATCAAACGAATCGACCGAAAGCGATTGCGGCCAATTCGGATCGACCTCGTGGAACACGATCCCGTTTTCCTTCAGCACGAAGGCGTATTTGCGCGGCAATTTGCTCAGTAGCAGCACCTCGCTGGCGATGTTGCGATTGCGCAGGCCCAGCGCCATGGCTGCCGCGGTGCCCAGGGCGTCGCCATCCGGGCGGACGTGCGTGGTGATCAGCACGCGTCGGCACCGGGAAAGAGCCGCGAGAATTTCCTGCTGCGGGTCGGGCATGGTTAAACGCTGTTATGGCTCGATCGGGACCGCCGCCTGGACCTGAGTCGGGGCGGCCGAGGGATCGATCATCGAAAACTCCGCACTCCAGTACGCAGCGGCAAGCTTCTCGCGTCGATCGACCCACTCGCTGATGTTTTCCGGATTGATGTCAACGGGTTTGTAATCCAGCGGCACGGCGACCGCAATCTCGCGGCCATATCGCAGGATCACCAGATGCAGCGTCTCGCCCGGGTGAAACAGCGCGACGGCGCTGACGAAATCGTTGTAATTATGAATCCGCATGTTGGGGCGGTCCAGTATCCTGACGATCACATCGCCCACCTGAAGATACCGATATCCGGGAAAACCGCGAATGCGGGCCAGAACAACCACCCCTTCATACTCGTGTGGAAATTGGATGCCCAGGAAACCGCCCGGTTCCTGCGGGTCGACCTTGAACGGCTCGCCGGCAAGAAAAACCTGCGCGACGGCCTGCCGAAGGGCGTCCACCTGCCCGGGCATGAGCGGACTTTGCGACATCGCCGCGGCGCGGAGCATCGGCAAATCCCGGCAATGCAGGTCCATCAGATTTCCCATGGCGGTGTCGCGAAGATGGGGATCGTCGCTGCCGAGCTGGGAGATTAATGTCTGGAGCTGGGGGAGGGTGGCGGCGCGGATTTGTGATGGGAATGCGGCGGTCAGAAGTATCAGGGTGAATGCGAGCATTCCCGCGCGGTGCTGCGCACCGCCGCTTAATGGGGGGGCGGGGGTTGGGGGGGTGGCGATGTTCACATTGATCTATCGGCCGATTGTTTATCCATCGGCCAATTCGACGAGACGGTCGTAGCTCTTTTGAATCCAGTTGATTTTCCGCTGGACCATCTGGAGGAACGGCATGCCATCGACTTTTCCGAAGGAGCCGGTGGCGGCAATGGGAAAAACGGCCTCAGCAATGAGCGCTTCGATCATCAGCAGCGGAATTGTCCGAATCTCCGCCTGCGATAATAGCATCACTTCATCATACCCGCGCAAAAATCGTTTGAATCGCGACTCGTCCAGGTAATCGGGCCACTTGGAGACGTCGTCATCCCCGCCGATGATGGAAAATTGCAGCGATCCATTGGCGACATCGATGATGCGCGGCAGCAGGCGGGCGCTGTCGTAGTCGATCACCGCCACGACCCGGTTGTCGCGGAAGAGCATATTCCCCGGATGCCAATCGGCGTGGACGATTTGTTTGGGCCAGTTGTCGATGCCCATCGACTGGACGCGCTCGGCGCTTTTGCGGTAACCGCCCAGCAGGGACGCCAGGAGCTGGTGCACGTCCTTGTTTTCGTCATTGTCGGGAATTCCCGCGGCGATGGAGCGCAGGCCCGAATCCACGGCCGAGGCCGCATGATAGCTGCCCGTCGGTGGCTGCCATTCCGATTTGAATTCCTCCAGCAGCTTGTGATAGAGCGCTAAAATCCGGCCGGAATCGAATGTCGATTCCAAAGTTTGCGGATAGGTCTGGCCGGGAATGTATTCGAAAAGCTCGTAAACGCCGTTGCGCCACTGGAGCATCGAATTGTTTTCCTTGCGCGTGCCCATCAGATGCGGTAGGGGGAATTGCTTGCTCGCCAGATGAAGCTGCAGGGCGTGCGTGAAAGCGACTTTGAACGGATCATCCTTCCCGCGCGCGCGGCGTTTGAGGAGGAACTTGCCCTGCTCGCTGACGATCAGCAGCTTGGGGGCTTTGCGCGATCCGCGCGGAAATTCCACGATGGAATCGACCACGCCGATGTCGAAATGCGAGAGGATGATCGCCAGCTCCTCGGCGGAAAACTGCTCGCGCTGACCGGAGACGCGATTCTGTCCGGTTCCGGAAACGAGGTTTTGTGATCGCTCCGAGGCCATTTCACGGTGAAGTCTAAATCAAAGACGGCTGAGGCAAAAGGAGAAAGTTATCGGGCCGTTCCAAAGGGACGCGGCGATTTCGTTTTTAGCTATGCGGAGGGCACACCCAGCCGCTGCAGGACAAACTCGTAAGCCGCCGGGCCGTGAAGATTGGGGGGCGCCAGCGACAGCACCATCGGGGCGGGTTGCAGGCGCGTTCCCCGGGAAATGGGCTCGGTAAATCCCGCCACGGTCGAGCGGCCGACCTTTCCGCGGATCACACCGACGGTGTAATCCACGGTGAAGAGGTACTGATGCCGGCTGTCTTCTGTGCGGAAGATCAGGTCGCGGACGGTGATATTGGCGGCGCCGATGATGGGGAAATTTCCCGCGATGCGCCGCGCCAGCCGCAGGCGATCGCCCGGCGCGAAGTGCATGTTCCACTTCCGCGCACACAGGCGGAGCTTGCGCCGATGTCGAAAACGCGACCAGGCTCCCGACAGGATTGCCGCAAATAACACCGCCAGGAGAAAAAGCAGATAGAGGGCCGGCAGCACGTCACGATCCCTGCGTAGCCGCCGCCTTGCCGGTGGGAATCTGGAACTTGATTCCGTAATCCGGCGCGATGGGCGTGAGCGAAGTGATCCACTGGAGAATCATGAGATATTTCGGATCGCTCACGCCGGAGAACATGGGGTTATATCCGGACACTTCGGGATGCGGCGTCGACGCCACCGAGCGCGGAAGTCCGAATTGCAGGAGGAGCGAAGATTCCGGCCGCAGGCGGTCGATCATCGGGCGAAAGACCGCCCCGCCGCCGAAAGTGTCGCCGCCTTCCACCTTCCGGCCGGTTTTTTCAAGGATATACAAATTGGTGTAGGCCGGCAGGACTTCGCGCGCATCGGTGAAAAGAGCGAAATCACCCGCCCCGCTGCTGTTGTGGCAACCGGCCGCGGCGCAGCCGGCCAATATCCGCGGCTGAACCTGCGTGCGGAATTCCAGCAGCGGCGTTGGGTCGGATGCAATTCGCACATCTTTCATCAGCTTGGGATCGCCGCTCTGCAGAATATCCAGCGCCTGCTGCGCCACCGGTTCGGCGTAAAAAGCGGCGGCATTGCCCTGGGTGGCCACAAATCGCCGCCGAACATTGTTGAAAAACTGCACGCGAACATTGTCCGCCGGACGAAGCTCGCATCGCCGGATGGTGTCGACATCATCTATCGTCAGATATTGGGATGAACCGCTCGACGCCGCACTCGACGGCGCCGTGGTGGGAAGCGATTGGACGGCTTTGGCGTCGAGGGCCTGCTGGCTGGAAATCGTGTCCAGCAGAATCGCGATGTCGGGATTGTGCGGATCTAGCCGCTGGGCATCGGTCGCCGCTTGCGTGGCCAGATCGTATTGCTTGGCCGTCAGTTCATACCGGGCCAGCTCAATGCGTCCGGTGATGTCGTTGGCATCGAGGGCGCCCATGCGCTGGCGAAAATCGGCCTGTGCATCGGCGGGATAGTTGATCGAAGCCACCGTGCTGCGCGGAACCGTGAGCGTCGCGCCGTGAAGCGTGATCGAAACCGAATCCCCATCGGGCGCGTTCTGAATATCGCCGCTGAGCATTCGCCCGTCGTTTGTGGTGAGAATTCCCTGGCGAGCCAGAAGAACCTTGGCGATCATCGCCGAGGCAATGACACCGATCACAATCGTGCTGAGCCACCACTGCCATCTCATGGGAAATCTCCTCAGCAGCGAAACTGAGTGTCGCATCGTAAGTAGCGGTGGAAAAAGAGGCAAGTTTGTAAGGGATCGGCGTCAGCGCGCGAGTTCTCGGACGTTGGATTCGTGGGAAATCACACCAGCGGGCGCACGCGACCGTCCCCATATCCGCTGCGCTGGCCCCAGATGCCGGGGATGGTTGTGCCGCAATCGGGGCATTTGCCGTCTTCGCCGATACGGTTCTCCTGCACGAGAAAACCGTAGCGGCGGATCAGGGTCGCGCGGCAGTTGTGGCAGCGAGTGTTTTCCCACTCACCGACCTGACCGGGAAGATTGCCAGGATAAATGTAACGCAGCCCGGCCTTTTCCCCGTATTCGACGATGCGCATCAAGTCCTGCGCGGTGGTGCGGCGATAGCCATCGGTCATCTTGTAATCGGGATGAAACGCGGTGACGTGCCACGGCATCAGCGGATCGACCGAGGCCAGAAAATCGGCCATCTGATTAAGTTCTTCGGGATCATCGCTGAAACCGGGAACCACGAGCGTGACGATCTCCACCCAGAAATTTCGCTCCTTGAGCATGCGGATGGTGCTCGTCACGTTTTCCATGACGCCGCCTAGCTGGCGGTAGTGTTTGGGATTGAACGTCTTGAGATCGACTTTGTACGCATCGACGTGGGGGCGAAGAAAATCGAGCACCTGCGGGGTTCCGTTGCCGTTGGAAATATAGGCGCATTTGAGACCGCGAAGGCGTGCTTCCTTGAACGCCGCGACCGCCCATTCGCTGGTGATGAGCGGTTCGTTGTAGCTGGATGCGATCACCGGCGCGCGATGCTGGATGGCGATGTCCACCAGTTGCTTCGGAGTGGTGAGCCTCGGCGGGGCGGCGGCTTTGGGATCGCGCAGCATCTGGCTCGTCACCCAGTTCTGGCAGTATCCGCAGTGAAAATCGCAGCCGAGCATGCCAAAAGTGAGCGCATCGCTCCCGGCCATGCAGTGGAAGAAAGGTTTTTTCTCGATCGGGTCGCAGGCGAGGACGCCAACGTATCCATAGGGGACTTTCAACACCCCGTTGTCGTTGAACCGCACACGGCAAACGCCATCGCGGCCGGGCTTGACCAGGCACCGATGCCCGCAGGCGAAGCATCGCACGGCGCCGTCGGCTTCATGCTGAATCAGTTCTTCCGCCGCCGGGGCGACGTGCCGGTGCAGCATGTCCTTCAAAGATTTGAGGCGAGCCTGATCGTCGAGGATATCAAGGGTGGCCATGATCGTAGTACCGTTGACAGATTTTATGCGGTTGGCGAGCAGTAAGTCACTGCCGCGTTCCAACATGATGGGATTTTTTCATTGACCCTGCTGCTACGGATGCAAATAATAACGGCGCTTTCGGTTATTCATTTTGATGTCGGGGGGAGAGGTATTTCGACTTTCAAAGGAGTCCCCAATGGCGTCATCCTGGCGAATGAAGGGGGAATATTTGAAAACGTGCAGTTGCGCTCCAGGCTGCCCGTGCGATTTCTGGGCGCCGCCGACGCATGGGACGTGCGAAGGCTTCAATGCCATGCGCGTCAATGAGGGACATTTCGATTCGACATCGCTGAGCGGCGTGCTGTGGGCGCTGTCGTATCGCTGGCCTGCGGCGCTGCACCTGGGCAACGGAACGGTACAGCCGTATGTGGATGAGAAGTCCACGGATGCTCAGCGAAACGCGGTGCTGACGATCCTCAGCGGCAAGGCCGGATGTCCGTGGTTTGAAGTGATTGCCAGCGTCGTGTCGAAAGTGCTGACGCCGAAATTCGTGCCGATCAAAATGGAATTCGATTTGAAAAATCGCCGCGGGCGATGCACGGTCCCGGGAGAGATTGAGGTTGTCACCGAACCGATCAAGGACATGAACAACAAAGAGCTTCGCGCCCAGATCCGCCTGCCCGAGGGAATGGAATATTTCGAGGCCGAAGTCGCCAAGACAAAGACGCTGCGATCAACCGGGCCGATTCCATTCGATCTGGCGAACACCCACAGCACATTCTCGGAAGTGGAATACACGCCCTCGGGCCTGAAACGCTGAGCGATGAGCGGCGGCGGCGATATTTCGTCTTGCGATGCCCAGGCCCGCCCATGGGGAATTTATCTTGCAGCCATCGCAGTGTTCATCGCCACGGCTGCGTACACGATCTACTCGTGCCGGCAGATGTCCGGCGGAATGGAGATGCCCGGCGGCTGGGTGATGTCGATGATGTGGATGCCGATGGCCGGGCAATCCAATCTCGCCGCCGCGGGAATGTTCATCGCGATGTGGACGGCGATGATGATCGCGATGATGCTGCCGTCGGCGATGCCGATGATTTTGCTCTATCGCCGGGCGATCGCGTTTCATGGAGCCGCGCATCCGGCGCGGCGTGCGGAACTCATGATGGCCGGATATTTTGCGGTCTGGACGGCTTTCGGGGCGGTGACGTTCGTGATCGGAACATTGCTGGCCAGAGCGGAGATGTCGTCACCCGCGCTGAGCCGGGCGGTGCCGACGGTTGCGGGGTGGAGTCTGATCGCCTGTGGAATTTACCAGTGGACGCCGTGGAAGGCTTCGTGCCTGAAGTATTGCCAGGACCCGATTTCCCTGGTGGCGAGCCATCTTCACGGAGGCTGGCGCGGATCGCTGATGCTGGGGCTGCATCACGGCGCAACGTGTGCCGCGTGCTGCTGGTCGCTGATGGTCATCCAAATCATTCTGGGAATGATGAATCTGCTGGTGATGGCGGGGATCGCTCTGGTGATCGCGATTGAGAAGATGATGCCGCGCGGTCGCGCCACGGCGCGACTTGTCGGCGTGCTTGCGGCCGCGGCCGGGATTATTTCTTTACTCCGCATTCATCCACTATAGTTGCGGCACACCATGCTGGATAAAGCCCAGGCATCATCGCAAATCGAAGAAATAGACCGGGCCATGCGGCCGTTTGTCGATCGCGGAGAACTTTCCGGGGTGGTTACGCTTGTAGCCGATGGAAAAAAGATCGTGCACCTGTCCGCGTTAGGGCACCGCGATCTGGCAAATCACCTGCCGATGGAAATCGACACGATCTTCTGGATCGCATCCATGACCAAGCTGGTCACCGCGGTTGCGATGATGATGTTTCAGGATGAAGGAAAACTTTCGCTCGATGATCCGGTGGCAAAATTCATTCCCGAGTTTGCAAAGCTGAAAACCCCCTCGGGAAAGGCGGCGAATCTGACGCTTCGGCGCATTGCCGCCCACGCCAGTGGGCTGGGCGAAGCGACCAAGGAGGTCTTCCGAACCGCAAAAACGCTGGGCGAGCTGGTGCCGTCGTGGCTGTCGCAGCCGATGCAGTTCGAGCCGGGCGCGAAGTGGTCCTATTGCCAATCGGGAATCAACACGATGGGCCGGATTGTTGAAATCCTGTCGGGGCAGCGATTTGAAGATTTCGTTCAGGACCGCATCGCCGGGCCTTTGGGGATGACCGATACGACTTTTTATCCGACACCCAGCCAGATCGAGCGGGTCGCCGAATATTACGCGATCAAAGAGGGCAAGCTTCAGGCAGTACCCAATACGCTGCTCGCCGGCGCGATGGGAGATCGCAGCCATTACCCCGCCGCCAATGGCGGGCTTTTCAGCACCGCGGGAGATTATGTTCTGTTTTGCCAGATGCTTCTGTCCGGGGGGTCGCTCAATGGCAAACAGTATCTTCGCCCCGAGACGATCCGCGAAATGACGCGCGTGCAGACCGGGGGAATCGCCGAAGTTGGATTCGTGCCCGGCAGCGCGTGGGGGATTGGCTTCAGTTTGGTCGACAAACCGCAGGGCGTCTCGGCGATGCTTTCGCGCGGCTCCTACGGACACGGCGGCGCGTTCGGCACGCAGGCGTGGATCGATCCCACCCGGCAGCGGATTTATATCCTGCTGATCTCGCGGACGGATCTGAAGAATTCCGATGACTCGGTTTACCGGAAAGCATTCCAGCAGATGGCCGCCTCTATTTGATTGGCCAACTTCTTTACCCGCAGATATCTTGTCGCTCGCGATGCCTCAGGCGGTTCAATTACCCGGCAGATCCACCAGGCCTGCGGAAATGTCGCCGCGGTCCCCGCTGCGCGCCGCGCTTCGGCACGCCGCCGCTTTCGCGTTCATCCTCTTCCTGCTGGCCATCCTGATCGGAACGCTTTTCCGCTGGGACACGGCAGAATCGCACGAGAACCGCAACCTGGCGAAAATGCCGCCGATCCCCCGGAATTTTCAGCAGGCAAAAAGTTATGCGAGCCAGGTGATGGTCTTCTACCGCGATCACTTCGGATTTCGCAACGCCCTGATCCGCGCGGTGGCGCTGGGGCGATATCACGGCATGGGCCCGGAGGTCAATAACCGCATCATCGTCGGCAAGCAGGGGTGGCTTTTTTATTCCAAGGACGAAAAGTTTCTCGCCGATCGCGGGCTCGATCCGTTTTCCGAATCCGATCTCGACGCGTGGGAATCGCTGCTGGAAAAACGACAAAAGTGGTTTGCGGATCAGGGCATCCCGTTTCTCGTGGTGATCCCGCCGGACAAGCAGACGATTTATCCCGAATATCTTCCCGATGATCTGCGCGGATTTCCCACGCCGCTGCGGCTGGATCAGCTCATCAAACGGCTGAAATCGCGGCACTCACCGGTGCAGATCATCGATCTTCGCCCGACGCTCTTCGCCGCAAAAAAAGATCGGCAGATTTATTTCAAGACCGATTCGCACTGGAATGATGACGGCGTTTACCCGACATACGTCGCGCTGCTTGAGGCGATGCAAAAGGTGCTGCCGAAATTCAAGCTCGTGCCGCAGCCGCTGAGCAATTTCGCCGTGCAGACCATTACCAAAAGCGGCGATCTGGCCCAGCAGCTCGATCTGTATTTCGAATACCAGGAAACGACGCGCATCCTGATCCGACGCGACCTGATCGGAAAGCCCGGCGCGCTGGATCACCTCATTCAGATTCCCTTCACCGATGGGCCCGACCCGCACGCCCCGCGGCTGCTGACGTACAACGATTCATTCACCGGCCCATTGGTGCAATTCCTCGGACCCAATTTTAGCCATGCGACCTATTTCTGGAACCCGATCACGGAAATCATCGATCCCACTCCCGTGAAAGCGGCCCGTCCGGACATCGTGATCCATGAATTCGTCGAACGGAAGCTGCACGATCCCATTCCCGTCGATCCACCAGAGATCCGGAGCGAAGTGATCCCTTAATCCATTCTTGTTTAGGACGTAAACAAAATTCCTCTCCGCAATCGCCCTGCCTATCATTATCCTGTTTGGGGAAAGGCGAATCATCATGGCGAAATTCCAGGGTTGGCAGGACGAGCTGAATTTCATTGTGGAATTCATGCGGGAACTCAGCCGGCAGACCGATCCGCAGATTGCGGCAAATCTGTTCGGGAAGCGGTTGCGTGAGGGCGGGTTTATCCACTCCGATGGTTTCCTCGCCGCCAGCCGTCGCGATCTGCGCCATCCCGCTTACCGCATCACGCGCAGCTCCACCTGGAAAGAGGCGATCAATCCCTGGACGCAAAAGGATCGGTTGCCGATTTTCACCACCGGGCTGATTTCCGAGCTGATCTATTCCAACGAAACAGCGATCATCGAGAACCTTTCACAGCGATACACCCCCGATGATCCCGCCGCCGAATATTTCCAGGGAATGAATTATCTGCTGGGGATCCCGCAATTCGACGACGGGGAAGCGGTCAACATGATGCTCATCATGACGCGCGACTCCGAAGGGATGCCGCGAGAGCGCATACCGATGATGGTGATGCAATCCAACCTGTGGGGCCGCTCGGTGCTGAGCAATGTGCTCCGGGCCGAGTTGCGGACGGCGTACGATGCGCTGGACCACGAACTCAAGGCGGTTGGGCATATCCAGCGATCGCTGCTTCCGCGCGAATTGCCGAAAATTCCCGGCGTTGATCTGGCCGCGCATTACGAAACGTCGCAGCGGGCGGGCGGCGACTATTACGATTTTTTTCCACTGCCGGGCGGGCGGTGGGGATTTATCATCGCGGATGTCAGCGGTCATGGCATTCCCGCGGCGGTGCGGATGGCCATCACCCATACGATCGCCCACACGCGCCCAGACATCGCCGTGCCGCCGGGGGAAATGCTGGGGTATCTCAATTCGGTTCTGGAAGAGCGGTACATCGGCAAAACGGGTTCGTTCGTCACTGCGCTGTATGCGGTTTACGATCCGAAGACGCGCGAGCTGGTGTATTCCTCGGCCGGCCATCCCCCACCGCGATTTGTGCGGCAGGGAAAGGCGATTGAGCTTGACGGCGCCGACGGCCTGCCGCTGGGGATCGATTCCTCAACCGATTATGCGGAAAATCATCTGCATCTTCAGCCGGGCGATCGGCTGCTGTTTTACACCGACGGGGTGTCCGAGACTTTCAACCGCTCGCGCGAGCAGTTCGGCCCGGAAGGGCTTGATGCCGATCTCCTGGCCACCGGCAATGGAGCGGCATCGCTCCTGACGGCGGTGCTCACCGATCTATCCCGGCATTCCGGCGACACACCGCTGGCGGATGATCGCACCCTGCTGGCGATGTGCGTGCTTAACGAATCATAAATTGCTAAATTCCCCACATCGATTCCACCAGCAAAGGAAAAGCAGACTTGAAATCACCCTTTCCGTTCCGCCAGGTCCATCTTGATTTCCATACCGGTCCGAATATTCCCGACGTGGGGCGCGATTTTGACGGGCGCGAATTTGCCCGCACCATGAAGCGGGCGCACGTCAACAGCGTCACCGTTTTCGCCAAGTGCCATCACGGACATCTGTATTACGACACGCAGCGCCCAGAGCGGCATCCCGGGCTGAAGGCGGGTTTGAATCTGCTCGGCGAGCAGGTGGAATCGCTGCACCGCGAGGGAATCCGCGCGCCGATTTACATCAGCGTGCAATGCGATGAATATGCGGCCAACACCCACCCCGAATGGGTCGCCCGCAAGCCGGACAGCGGCCAGGTGAAAGGGGGCGGCGTGTTCGATGCCCAGTGGCAGATTCTGGACATGAACACGCCCTACCAGGAATTTCTTGCCGAGCAGACGCGCGAAGTGCTCAAGCTGTTCCACCCGGTGGACGGGATTTTCTTCGACATGTGCTGGGATCAGCCCAGCACCACGAAAGAATTTCTCGCCCAGGTCCGCAAGCACGGGGGCGATCCGCAGAGCGAGGCGGACCGCGCGAAGTATTCCCACACGCTGGCGCTGGCTTACATGAAGCGATTCCACAAGATCGTGAAGGACGCCAGCCCCGATGCCACCGTCTATTTCAACGGGCGGAATCTCTGGAACCTTCCCGAAGAGATCGCGTTTCAGGAACAGGTGGAGATCGAAGCGCTGCCAACTGGCGGATGGGGATACATGTTCTTCCCCAAGAACGTGCGCTTCGCGCGCAATTTCGAAAAGCCGTTTCTGGGCATGACGGCGCGGTTCCACAAAAGCTGGGCGGATTTCGGCGGACTCAAGCCGTATGCGGCGCTCGAGTATGAAACCAGCCAGATGATCGCCATGGGCGCCCGTTGCAGCATCGGCGATCAGCTTCATCCCCGCGGCGTGCCTGATGTGGCGGCATACGAACTGATCGGCAAAGCCTATCAGCGCGTCGAGGAGCGCGAGCCGTGGCTGGAGGGCGCGACGCCCGTCACCGAAGTCGGCCTGTTCCAGGCGCCCAATGATTCCAACGCGCTGAACCCGCGCATCTCCGGGACGGATGAAGGCGCAACCCGCATGCTGATGCAACTGAAATTGCAATTCGATGTCGTCGATCCGGGCAGTGAACTGTCCCAATATCGCCTGCTGGTGCTGCCGGATGTGGTGCCGGTGGATGCGAAGCTCGCGAAAAAATTGGCGAATTATGTTCGGGCGGGCGGGGCGATTCTGGCCAGCGGGGTCAGCGGATTGAATCCAACAGGCACGAAATTATTGTTGCCCGCGCTGGGAATTCAGCCGCAGGGGATGTCGCCGTTCACGACCACGTACATTCGCTTCGGCGAGCAGGTGAATCGCGACGTGCCGGAATCCGATCACGTGGTTTATGAAACCGGCGTGCGCGTCACGCCCGCGCGCGGGGCGAAAACCGTCGCGACGGTTGTGGAGCCCTATTTCGAGCGAAGGTGGGATCATTTCTCCTCGCATTTTCAAACCCCGCCGGATAAGGCGAGCAAATTTGCCGCGGCCACGATCAGCGGCAACGTCGCGTATATCAATTTTCCGATTTTCGGCGCGTTCGCCCGCAGCGGAAATTATCCCTATCGACTGCTGGTGCGCAACCTGATCGACCGTTTGATCGGCCAGCCACTGTTGAGCGTTGATGGACCCACGAGCCTGGAGACCAATGTCATGCGGCAGCAGAAGCCGGCGGCGCGAACAATCGTTCATCTTCTGCAATATTGTCCGGAGCGCCGGGCGACGAACCTCGATTTGATCGAGGACATTGTTCCCCTCCGCGATGTGGAAATGTCGATCCAGCTCAAACGAAAACCCGCTCGCGTGTATCTGGCGCCGCAGAATGAAAAAATTTCGTTCGAATTCAAAAGCGGGCGGGCGCACGTGCGGGTGCCGGAAGTGCGCGGGCACGCGATGGTGGTGTTTGAGTGATGATCGACTCGGATTACGATGGGAGAATGCCGACCGCACATCGCTTCTTTTTCGTATGGGTTGTCCTATGCCTGTCGCTGAATGAAATCGCCGCGGCACAATCGACGGTTGACGTTCAGGTCGCCGGCGCTAACGTGGAGATCGCCGCGGCAACGCCCAGCGCGTTTCGGCTGTCGATCAGTTTTGACGGCAAACCCCGCCCTTCACAGAGCGTTTATCTCGCGCCTGACCTCAGCCCCGCAACTTCCACCGTGATCAACGAAAAGGGGTGGACGGGAATTAAAACGGCGGTCGGCGAGTTGCTCGTCGATCCAGCGGACAATCTCTGGACATTGCGCGATGTGCAGGGCGACACACTGATTCCGCCCGGCCCGGTCGCGCAGCGCACCATCAATCCCCAAAGCGGTAAGCCGTTCGTTCTGCTGAACGTCGGGTGCGCTTCTGACAAACGATTTGAAGTGTATGGCTGCGGCGACGGATCCGATGCGCTACTTCAGGACCACGCTATACCGGGCGTGGGGAATGGCCATGCGGTGGTTCCGTATTACTGGAGCAGAGCGGGATATGCCGCGCTGGCGGTGGACGTCGACGACAACGCTCCGCCGGCGTGGACGGTTTCGCAGGCGCTGGGGCGGCTCACGTGGGTCTTCGCGGGGAACTCCGCCGATTTGTATCTGATGCCCGCGGCTTCGCTGGTCGATGCGTCGCGGGCGTATGCCGATTTAAGCGGCCCGCCGGTTGTGCCGCCGCGATGGACGTTTGGATATCTGCAGAGCCGATGGGGGTGGAAAAACCGCGCGTACATCGAAGATGCGATGCAGCAGTTCATCTCGCGAAAATTGCCGGTGGACGCATTTATTTTTGATTTTGAGTGGTATGCGACCAAGCCGGATTACGAAGTGAGGCCCGAAGGCGAGGCGGATTTCAAGGATTTTTCGTTCAATCCAGCACTGTTTCCCGAGCCGGCCAACCAGATCGCGGCGATGAAAGCCAGCGGAATTCATTTCGTGGGCATTCGTAAGCCGAGGCTGGGAAATTCCGACCTGCTGGTGATGGCGCGATCCAAAAATTGGGTTCTTCCGCCCGGTTCTTCCGGCGAAAATATCGATACCCGCTGTCTCGATTTCCGCAACCCCGCTGTTCGGGATTGGTATTCCCAGAATACCGTCAACCTGCTGAAGCAGGGGGTTAATGGCTGGTGGGATGATGAGGGGGAAATCACCTATTCAACTTATTATTGGTGGAACCAGGCGGAGATTGCGGCGCTGCGACAGGTGAATCCGGATGGACGATTCTGGTCGATCGACCGCGCCTTTGCGCCGGGCGTACAAAGGCTGGGCGCCACCGCGTGGACAGGCGATATCCATGCCGACTGGAACGAGTTGCAGCGAACTCCGACGCATCTGCTCAACTGGAGCCTCGCCGGGATGCCATACGTGGCGTGTGATATCGGCGGATTTTCCGGACAAACGACGCCGCGGCTTCTGACCCGCTGGATGGAGGCGGGTGTATTTTTTCCGATCATGCGGGCGCACTCGGAATTCACGGTCCAGCCGCATTTCCCCTGGCTGTTTGGGCCTGAGGCTGAAGCAGCCATGCGAAAGGCGCTGGATTTGAGATACCGATTGATTCCGCTGATCTATACGCTCGCCCACGAAGCGCACGAAACCGGCGTGGCGATCATGCGCCCGCTGGCAATGGAATTTCCCAATGATCGCCGATGCGCCAATCGATCGGATGAGTGGCTGCTTGGCAAAGACATTCTGGCCGCGCCGATTTTGGATGACACGCAAAGCAGGCGCGTCTACCTGCCGGCCGGCACATGGTTCGCGCTGGGCAGCGGCACGCCAATCGAAGGCGGGCGAACCATCGACGTAAACGCCAAGCTCGACGAGATTCCGGTGTATGTTCGCGCCGGCGCGATCCTGACGCTTGGCCCGGTGATTCAGCACACCGACGATCTCCCCGGGGGGCCGTTGGAAGTCCAGATTTATCCCGGAAAAGATGGCCAGTTCACGCTGATAGAAGATGATGGGGCGACGATGGATTACGTGAAAGGCCAGACTCGCCGAACCGATTTTGTCTGGAACGACGCGGCACGCACACTGAGCTGGAAAATCACCGGCCCCTACGCGGGGAAGGATATTTTCACGGATGTCTCGATCGCGGTGATGGATTCCACCGGCGCAAATCACACGTCGGCGTCAATTATGACAGATGGTTCGCAGATACTGCCGAATCAACAAAAATAGTAAACACCCACGACCCATTCGCGCGCGGCCTTCGGCGAGTCGGATGGCGGGGGGAATGTTTTAGATCGGCGGTATTCCGTCTGGAAATACTCGTTTTTGTGGGGAATTCCGCCTCCACAGACGTAATCGAAGAAATAATCCCGCAGGGCGAAGCCGGCTTTGCCGAAAGCCGCGACGAATTTGTCGTGCGCGAGGTGAACGTTGTTATCGAAGAACCCCTCTTCGCGATTGACGGCAATGCTGACAATCGCGGGAACTTTTTTGTCGCCCACGATCTGCCGCAATTTCGCCGGGACCTGATACGGCTTTTGAAAACCCTCGGGGGTATTGACGTTGCCATAGCGGGTGTCGTTGAAGCAATGGATCGCGGCGTGCGAGATCACGCAATCCACATCCAATGGATCCAGCGTAAAGAAATCCTGCCGATGGATCACCAATTTGGCCGGCGACTGTTCGATGCCAAACGGCAGGCAGGTGTCCACCATGGTGACGTGATGCACTTTATTGAAAATCGCCAGGTAATCCGCGAAATGAGGCATCCGGCCGGCGATGCTGAAGAGCTTCATCTTTTCGAGCTGGCCGTGACGGCGAAGGATGTCCAGGGCGTATATGGAAGTGTTGCCGTCGTAGTTGATGAATTCAAATTTGGGATCGTTGGATTCGAGCATGTGATGGATGACTGGGGGGCATATTGACCGTGGGGGAAGCGAAAATCAAGGTAAGACGAAGTTGATTCGTCCGTATTCGCGTGGGGATTATATCTTGATGGGCAATCGTCAAAATCAGTTGGGTCGGTGGGCGTTGTCCTGCCGAACAAGGTCATCTGCTCGAATGATGAACCCGACTGCCGATTCGAGCGGGCATGGTGGGCCCGGCGACGGTCTAATGATCCTTCGGCATATGGCGAGTGAAGTTCACGCATCGCACTCTAAAAGGCTGGACCGACGGTCAACCGGCCCACCAGGACTGCTCGAATCGGCCACCGGGTTAATCATTCGAGATAAGTGCCTGCGTTCGGCATCACCTGCGCAACGATTAAAATGATTTCGAATTACCCCCGAGATCATCCAAAACAACCCCTAAATAATGAGTGAACAGCCGAAGAAGGGATTTGAACCCTTAACCCCCGCTTTACGAAAGCGGTGCTCTGCCGTTGAGCTACTTCGGCGGATTAGCTCAGGCAGGATAACCGGCAGGGCAATGGGGTTTCAATAGTGGGTGGGTGTTTGCAGATCTGAATTGATTCGAGTGAATCCCTTCGCGCTCTTCGCGTCTTAGCGGTTAAAATCTTTCCAAACGCAACGGCCGATCAGACAGCCATGCCGCGGATCATTCGATCGTGCAGATAACTGGTCAGCATGCGCACGAGGTGACGTGCGGCGTTTTTCCAGTCATGCTCGCGGGAGCGGAAGGCGGTTTTGCCGGTGCCATCCGCGATGTCGGCGCGGACTTCCGTCAATCGGCCCATGCGGTGCATGTTGATGGAGATGGATAAATCACCCATGCGCTGAACGAAACGCATCGCTCTTTTGAGCCAGGACATCAACTGCCGACGATGTGATGGTTTGAGCAGCACGTTTCCGGAATCGAGCTTAAGCATTGTGCAACCTCATTTGAATAATGCGGCGGATTTGAGCACATGGGAATAATGAGCAAGTGCCGTGCCGGACTGTACAATTAGTGGGCAGCGATGATGAACCGGCAACTATCCGATGAGCAACTGCTGGCCCAATGCCGGGTTGAAGCGTTTCGCGGTCCCGGCCCCGGTGGTCAGAAACGCAACAAAACCAGTTCGGCCATCCGCCTGTTGCACGAGCAAAGCGGGATTACCGCCAATGCCGCGGAATCGCGTTCTCAAGCGCGCAATCGCCAATCCGCACTGATCAGGCTACGACATAAATTAGCGATCTACATGCGTCAAAATGTAGATTTGTCCGGGTTACCGGACCCAAAACTGATCGATGTTTCAAAGCGTTCATTTGAATATTCAGCAGCCATGGGGAAAGCTCTGGATGTCCTGGACCATGCGGGATGGAGCGTTTCGGAAGCTGCTGAATTGCTGGGCATTTCCGTGGGACGGCTCGTGGCTTTTTTGCGGGCCGATGCGCAACTGTTTGCCGAAGTCAATCGCCAGCGGAAGCGGAAGGGATTCCGCGGCCTTAACTCGTCATAATGAGTGCGATGAATGCACCACCGGTTGCAGACTCGCTGAAGATACTCGCATCGAGCATCATCGAATGCCGGCGCTGCCCGCGATTGCGCGATTACTGCGGCGAAATCGGACGGGAAAAACGCCGGGCGTTTGCTGACTGGTCATACTGGGCCAGGCCTGTGCCGGGGTTTGGCGATGCCAGCGCGAAGATCTGGATCATCGGGCTGGCGCCCGGCGCTCATGGCGCCAACCGGACCGGGCGTGTGTTCACCGGCGACCGGAGCGGAGATTTTCTGTTTGCGGCGCTGCATCGCGCGAGGATGGCCAATCAACCGACTTCCACGCATCGCGAGGATGGCCTGTCGCTACGCGGCGTGTACATCAGCGCGGCCGCCCGCTGCGCGCCGCCGGGGAATAAACCGCTGCCGATCGAAATCGCGAATTGCGGGCCGTTTCTGGATCGGGAATGGAACCTGCTGAAAAACGCCCGCGTGCTGCTGGCGCTGGGCAAGATCGGCTGGGATGCGGCGATCGCGCTGGCAACGCGAAATGGATGCGAATTTCCCGGGGGAAAGGGATCGTTCGGCCACGGAGCGCAATTGCGGCTGGGTGCCGAGCGATGTTTGATCGGTTCATATCATGTGAGCCAGCAGAACACGTTTACGGGAAAACTGACGCCGGCGATGTTCGATGAAGTGCTGAATCGCTGCCGCGAACTAGGCAAATAAGTTCGGGCACCGCGCTATCCAGAGGTCTTCAGAACCCATTTCGCGTTTGGCCCTTTTGGGGGTGGGGAATCTGCGGCAGTTCGCCGGCGAGTTCGAGATCGATCAGCTCCAGAAGCTGGCTGGGATCGACCGGCTTGATGAGCAGCGGCGGCAGCTCGCGTGAGGGGAGCAGGTGCACGCGGTCCTGAATTTCCTCGATCGGCATTCCCGAAAGCAGGATCACCGGCAAGCCCGGCCGATGCTTCTGCAGATACGACAGCACGTGGAACCCATCCTTTCCCGGCATCTGGAGATCGAGGATGAGCAGGTCAACCGGGCGAAGCTGCAGAAGCTGGACGGCTGATTCACCGTCAGCCGCCTCATCGATGCTGAAATCGTTATTGCGGAGAAAGTGAGCCAGGGCGAGTCGCTCGATGGGTGAATCGTCGCAGATCAGAAGCCGCCAGGGATGTACCGGCGGCGGCCTATAGCCGGCGCTTTCGGATTCCATAGTGCCTTATTGTGGCAAGCGATGGGAAAATCAACAATTGAGAAAATTTGGGATTTGTTCGGAAAAAACGTCTTTTGGAGCGGAAAACCATCGGTTATTAAACCGTGGGGAGTGCCCTGATCAATACGCATACTTGACTCCGCCGCCTGTTTATCTAATATTTTCTCTCACAACTGAATATGTATCTCTTATCGAGAGTGGCTGAGGGTAGGGCCCTGTGAAGCCACAGCAACCGGAACCGGACGCCTGCGTTCGAATTGCGGTGCTAACTCCCGCCCGAGGTTTTCGGGACAGATAAGAAGAAGCCCATCCTTCGCTGAGTTCCGTTTCTTCTTATCGAAATACGCGACAATCGACGGCCTGAGGCGGCGATTCTATTTGTGCATCCGCCCAAGGCGGAGGATGTTTTATGAGTTACGTGATTGGACTGAAGTGCAAGGAATGCGGGAATCGCGCCCCGGTGTCGCCGGTGCATGTGTGCGAAGCCTGCTTCGGGCCGTATGAAGTTGAATACGATTACGGCGCGATGAAGGGGAAGGTCACGCGGCAGTCGATCGCCGCGGGGCCGCGAAGCCTCTGGCGATACAAGGACCTCCTGCCCGTCAGCGATCCAAAGACGGGCTTCAATTCGGGCTTTACTCCGTTTCGCAAGTCGCAGCGTCTGGCCAAAGAGCTGGGGTGCAGCGATCTGTGGATCAAAGATGATTCGTGCAACTATCCCACATATTCCTACAAGGAGCGAGTGGTTTCAGTGGCGATTTCCAAGGCGATTGAGTTTGGCTTCAACACCGTTGGGTGCGCCAGCACGGGCAATCTCGCCAACAGCACCGCGGCCCATGCCGCCATGGCGGGGATTCGCTGCTTCGTGATGATCCCGCACGATCTGGAGCAGGGAAAAGTGCTGGGCAGCCTGATTTTCGGTCCGACCATGGTGCGCATCCGCGGCACATATGATGATGTCAACCGGCTCTGCACGGAGATCGCCGACAAATACGGCTGGGCGATTGTCAACGTCAACCTCCGTCCGTATTACACCGAAGGCGCCAAGACGTATGGTTTTGAGATCGCCGAGCAAATGGGATGGCGGTTGCCGCAGCACACGATTGTTCCCACGGCGGGCGGCACGATTTTGCCCAAGGTGTATAAGGCGTACCGCGAATTCATCGAACTCGGACTCGTGGAAGACAACGGGCCGAAGATTTATTCCGCGCAGGCGGCCGGTTGCAATCCGGTGGTGAAGGCGATCCACAAGGGCGTGGACATCATCGAGCCGCAGAAACCGAACACGATCGCCAAGAGCATCGCCATCGGCAACCCGGCGGATGGATATTACGTCTGGCACGCGGTGAAGGATTCCGGGGGATGGGCGGAAAGCGCCACGGACCGGGAGATTATCGACGCGATCAAACTGCTGGCCCGCACCGAAGGGATCTGGACCGAGCCGGCCGGCGGCACGACGCTGGCGGTGGCGATGAAGCTGATCCAGCAGGGACGCATTCCAAAGGATGAATCCATCGTCATCAGCATCACCGGCAACGGGCTGAAAACACTGGAAGCGGTGCAGGGCGACCTGGTTTATCCCGAAGCGATCGAGGCGAAGCTATCGGAATTTGACGCTCTGCTGCAGCGCCAGCAGGCCGCGGGAACGTCCGAAACCGGGAAAAATCGCCCGACGCGCGAAACGGTATCAATTTGACGATAGTATTAAAGGGTCCCGCCAGAGAAGGAAGCACCATGAGCATTAAAGTCCGAATCCCCTCCCCGCTGCGAAATTACACGAACGGCGCCGACGTCGTGGAGGTCGCCGGTGCCAGCGTTGGCGAAGTTCTGAACGGCCTGAAGGAAAAAGCGGGCGGGATCGAGACGCGGCTTTTCAAGGGGCCCAACCAGTTGAACCGGTTTGTGAATGTCTATGTGAACGATGAGGACATCCGGTTCCTGAAGAACCTCGAAACGCCGGTGAAGGCGGGGGATGAGATCAGCATCGTGCCGGCGATTGCGGGCGGATCGTTATGAGTAAAAGTGGGTTTTCGCGTCGCTGCTGGTTTACGTTCCCCTCGCGCAATGAGGTGGAACAGCCGATTATCTGGCAGATGAGCCGGAAATTCCCCGAGGTCGTTTTCGACATTCGCCAGGCCAGCGTGCAAAATGAGATCGGGATCATGGCGGTGCTGCTGAGCGGGCGTGAGGAAGAAGTTACGGCGGCAATCGACTTCCTCCGCAAAAAGGGCGTTACCGTCGAGCCGATCGAAAAAAGCGTCGTGGAAGGCTAAATCTTCATTTTTCAGTTATCGTTACAAACAAGTCATTTAAGCGGCAGTTGTGCACGAGCGCGAAAATTTTCGCGTGAAACGAGCGCAATCCGCAGTCTACTATTTAAGGAAGCAAATTTTTTCAATGTCTGAACAACTTAATTCTAAAATTCTCAGTCATCTCAAGAGCGATCGGTATCGGCCACAGAAGCCGGAGCGATTGGCCCAGGATCTGAATCTCTCTTTCAAGGATCACAGCTTTCGCCAGGCCCTTCGCGATCTGATGCACGCGGGGCGCGTCGTGCTGGGCGCCGGGAACAGCGTGATGCTGCCGGCCGAGGAATCGAAATCCGCCGGAATCGTGGGCGGGTATCGCCACAACCGCCGGGGGTTTGGGTTTGTCGTACCGACCGATCCGGCCGGGCATGAGGATCTTTTTATCCCCGAGGGTGAAAACGGCGGCGCGCTCACGGGCGATATCGTCCGGGCAAAGATCACCAACCAGGAGCAGCGCGAAGGCAAAGTCATGTACCGCGGACGGATCATCGAGATCATCACGCGGTCGCTGAAACGGTTCGTGGGAACGCTCTCCAAACAGCATGGCCAGTGGATCGTGCTGCCGGATGGCAACGTGCTCACCGAGGCGATCCTCACACCGGATGCCGGCTCGCGGCACATCCGCTCCGGAACCAAGGTGGTGGTGGAATTGACGACCTATCCCGAAGCCGGCGGGCCCGCGCAGGGCGTCATCACCCGCGTGCTGGGCGAGCCGGGCGAAAAGGACGTCGATCTGCAATCGGTGATCGTGCAGTTCAATCTCCCCCAGGAATTCCCAGAGGAATGCCTCGACCAGGCGCGCCAGGCCGTCGATCGGTTCAACGCGCAGAGCGAATGGCCGGGGCGGTTGGATTTGTCCGACCGCGTCATCTGCACGATCGATCCGGACGATGCGAAGGATTACGACGATGCCATCAGCCTGCGGCAACTGGAAAACGGCCACTGGGAGCTGGGCGTTCACATCGCGGATGTGTCGGCGTTCATCGAGCCGGGCTCGGCGCTGGACGTGGAAGCGCAGCAGCGCGGCAACAGCGCTTATTTTCCGGGGTATGTGATCCCCATGCTGCCGGAGATTTTGTCCAACGGCGTGTGCAGCCTGCAGGAAGGCTCGCCCCGGCTGTGCAAGAGCGCGTTCATCACGCTGGACGATCATGCTCATCCGATTCATGCGACTTTCGCCAGCACCGTCATCCGCAGCGCCTGCCGGCTGCGGTATCGCGAAGCGCAGGCGATTATCGATCACGTCGATCTGGTTCCCCATCCCGACGGTCCACGGAAGATCGACAGTTATGATCCCGCGGTGGTGGAGCTTCTGAACCAGATGAACACACTGGCAAAACGGATTCAAAAGCGCCGACTGGCTGCCGGGCAGCTCGTGCTGGATTTGCCGGAGATCGACCTGGTGCTTAACGACCAGGGGAAGGTGGTCGATGCCAAACCGGAAGATCAGAGCTTCACGCACACGCTGATCGAGATGTTCATGGTGGAGGCGAACGAAGCGGCGGCACGATTGCTCGATTCCAACCGCGTGCCGTTTCTGCGGCGAACGCACCCCGAGCCCGAAGCCGACAGCGGCGCGAAGCTGAAGCATTTCGTGCAGATCGCGGGGTTCAAGATGCCCAAGATTATGGACCGAAAGTCGATCCAGCAATTGCTGGCATCGGTAAAGGGAAAGCCGCAGGCATTTGCGATCAACCTGGCGGTGCTCAAGAGCCTGACTCGGGCGGAATATTCGCCCAAACCGATCGGGCATTACGCGCTGGCGAGCGAGCATTACTGCCATTTCACCAGCCCGATCCGGCGGTATGCGGACCTGACGGTTCACCGGCTTCTGGAGGATTACATTTCCTCCGGCGAAAAAGGGGGCCGGCGCGGGCAGCGGCATCGGTTCGAAAATGCCCCCACCGAAGGGCAGTTGATCGAATTGGGGAAACACATCAGCTTCACCGAGCGGCGGGCCGAGGATGCCGAGCGGGAACTGCGGCAGGTGAAAGTTCTGGAACTGCTGGGCAATCATGTCGGGGAGGATTTTCCCGGCGTCGTGACCGGGATCACCAATTTCGGGATCTTCGTGCAGCTTACGACCTGGCTGATCGACGGGCTGATTCGCTACGAGGACCTGCTGGACGACTGGTGGGACGTGGACGAGCGCGCCGGCGTTGCCCGCGGGCAGCGCAGCGGGCGGAAGATCAGCATCGGGCTTGCGGCCACGGTTCGGATCGTGCGGGTGGACGCGGCCCGGCGGGAACTGGGTCTGTCGATCATTTTGCCGGAGCATCGTGTGGTTCGGCCGGAGAATAAGGCCGGTTCGCCGCCGCCCAAAGCCAAGAAATCGCACCGCAAGGGGCAGTCGCCCGGTCGCCGGGGTGGGGAAACACGCCGGCAGCGACGGCGATGAGGCCGCCGGGCGGGCTGAAATTCATCTTCAGAGGGGTAAGCGGTTCGTCCGATAATAGTTAAGAGATGCACGAAGAACTCGTCGATGCGCTGATTCAAAGCGACAACGAGGCGGCGGATGAGCTGCTGCTGGAGGGCCTGCGCCGCGGGGCGGAGGTGGAGCAGATCGTCATCGTCAAATCGATTTTTCAGCGAAAGAAGATTCGCGGGCTGTCGGGGGTGGTCGAGCAATACGACTCGCTGCCGCCGCGATTGCAGGCGCTGGTGATGGCCAACATCAACCTCCTGCACCACGCGCTGCGCGAGTGCGGGCGGAGCGACCGGCCGGAGGTGCGGCAGGCGGCGATGCGCATGATCGCCATCAGTCGCCAGTGCAAGCTGGCGTATGTTCTGACCGAAAACCTGCACGATGCGGATCAAGCGCTGAGCAAGGCGGCGGCGGAGGCGATCGTCGCCCTGGCGCGCTGGGTGGCGACCAGCACGCGACAGTTGCAGCGGAATTACACCCCCCCTGCCGATGCTTCTTTTCCAACCATGCCGGCTGAAACGGCTGAAACTCCGTCTACGGAATCGGCGGAGCCGCCGGTGGATTACCAGGCGCTGTATCGCGACCTGATGGAGCAGCGGACGGAAATTGAGACGGTGGTGGCGCGGGCGATTGATGTACACCGCGGCAGGCATTCGGCCGACTTGCTTCGCGCGGCGCTGCTGCTGTGCGACTGGCCGCAAAGCAAAACGCTGGCGATCCTTCAGACGACCAAGCATGGGGGGCAGAGCCCGATGGTTCGCCGGCTCCAGCAGCCACCGGAGGCGGAAAGCGTCGAGGCGTTTCTGCTCGGGGCGACGCATGGGCAATTGCGGCTGCATTTCGGCAGCGTCTTCTCGCGCATCGATGAACCACCCGTGCTGGAGGCGCTGCTCCGCAAGACGCATTGGCTGAAAGATGCGCATCTCCAGCTTTGCATGCACCAGGTGACGCGCGGGGCGTGGTGGCAGGAGGGAGAGCTACTGCGCGACGTTGCCCGACGGCCCAGCGGCGAGGCGTGCAAGATCGGCGACTGGATCGGATATTCCGGAACACACGACCTCATGCAGGATGAACGGCTGAGCATCCTGGCGAAGAATGCGACAGCCGATGTAGGCGGACGGCTGCGGCTTATGCGGGTGGCGATGGCGCGCAGACGCTCCGCCGGCGTGCAGTTTTTGCGGTCCATGCTGGGGGACAGCGACGAACGGCTGATGCGGCTGGCGGCGCGGGAAATCGTCAAGCGGCGACCGGCGGATTTTGAGAATATGCTGCTGCAGCTCATGACCAACGCCCCGCCATCGGTGCGCCGCGTCGTCAGCCGGGCGATCGGGCACGTGGGATTCGAAAATTTCTGGCAGCGCTTCGACCGCCTCGACCGCCCCACCCGCAAGCAGGCGGGCCGCGCGATGCTCAAGCTGGTGACCGATGCGCCGCAGCGGCTGGCGCGGAGGCTGACCTCGGGGCCGATGGAGCAGCGGCTCAAGGCATTGCAGATCACGCAGGAGCTGGGGCTGGCGCAGGTGCTGCGTGATTCGGTGGTCCCGCTGACGACGCACGCGCATCCGAAGGTACGAAGCAAGGCGGTGGTCGTTCTCGGCGAGGTGCCGGGGACATCCGTCGAGTTGCTGATGGAGCGCATCGTGCGCGATACGGATGCGCGAGTTCGCGCCAATGCGATTGAGGTGCTGGAAAATCACCAGACGCCGCAGCTTATCAACCTGCTGGCCGAGCGTTCCAAGACCACCAACAGCCGCGAGCGGGCCAATGCCATCAAGGCGCTGAACCATATGAAGGTCGGGAACGTGGGGCCGGCGCTGTCGGCGATGCTGCAGGACCCGCGACCGGAGCATCGCATTTCGGCACTGTGGGCGCTCAAGCAGATGGGGTGGTGGAAAATGCTTGGGGATGTGGGCCGGATGGCCAAGGAAGATTCAAATCTCCGGGTGCGGCGATATGCGCTGGGCGTGCTCAAAGGCGTTGCGGATCTGGTGCAGGCGTCGAAGGGAGTCGCATGAAAAAATGGATGGTTCGATCGATGGCCGCGCTGGCGGCGGGGTTGGCGTTCTTCTGCGCGGCGGGCGCGCTGCGGGCCGAGGTGACGCAGGAAGAGGTTTTCCAGAGCATCAACGACAACGTCCGCTCGACGGATGATTTCAACAAGGCTGTGCCCTACATGCTGGTGGCCGCGGGCATCATCATTTTGTGCATCCTGATCAACTATCATCGCAAGCACAAAACGGTGAAGCGTAAATCGTACAGCCCCGCGAAACTGTCGCGCGAGCTGTGCCGGCGAATCAGCCTGCGATCGGTCGAGTTGAAACAGCTTAAAATTCTGGCTGAAGAGCAGGAAGTGGAATATCCGCTGACGCTGATCCTGTGTCCCTCGCTGCTGGGCAAAGCGATCCGTGCGTCCAGGGGGCGGGTGGATCGAGCGGTTGTGAAGGAGATGGTGGGGAAATTGAGGGAAGGGCTGGGGGGGTAGGTCTTCTTTTGTAGCGTGGGCGTCCCGCCCACATCTTTCCTTTTCTTTTCAAGAATTCCAATACCAAGACATGGGCGGGACGCCCACGCTACATATAATCCCGCCATGGCGGCAAAACTGATCGACGGCCTGGCGCTGGCGGAGCGGGAGAAATTGGAAGTGAGGCGGCGCGCTGCCACTCTATCCGAACAGAGGCGCAAACCGACGCTGGTGGCGGTGCTGATTGGTTCGACCCCGGCGGGCGAGTTGTATGCGAGCCGTCAGGCGCAGGCGTGCGAGAGCGTGGGGATTTCATATCGTCTGCAGAAGATGGATGCGGCCACCGATCAGGCGGGGGCGGAATTGATGATGAAGTCGCTCAGCGGCGACCCCACCGTCACCGGCATCATGCTGCACCTGCCCGTGCCGGAACATCTGGATGCAACCGAATTGCAATACCGGATCGATCCGATCAAGGATGTGGAAGGGGTGAATCCGGCGAATATCGGATATGTGGTGTACGGCCGCACGCTGATCGCGCCGTGCACGGCGCTGGCGGTGATTGAGTTGATCGAATCAACCGGCGTGAACCTGCGCGGCGCGGAGGCCGTGGTGGTGGGGGCCAGTGAAATTGCCGGGAAACCGATCGCCCTGCTGCTGACCCAGCGGCTGGCGACGGTGACGCTGTGCCATATCGCGACGCAGAATCTGCGGTCTCACACCCAGCGGGCGGATGTGCTGGTGGTGGCGGCGGGAAAAGCGGGGCTGGTCGGGGCGGATCACGTCAAGAGCGGCGCGGTGGTGATCGACGTGGGGATCAATCGCATCACGCAGGCGGATGGAACCAAGAAAACGGTGGGCGATGTGGATTTTGAGAGCGTGCAGGAGCGGGCATCGTTTATCACGCCCGTGCCCGGCGGCGTGGGGCCGATGACGGTGGCGATGCTGCTGCGAAATACGCTGCGAAGCGCGGAGCTTTTGCGGGGGAAATGACGGGGAAACGCGGCGGCTAAACGTAGGGCGAATTTATGTTCGGCAATGTTCTGGGCTGGAGAATTTCCGTTATTTTTTTCGTCCTGACGATGGGGGCCGGGGTTTGGCTGCGGACGCAGATGCAGATCACGCCGCCGACGGCGATTTCGCTTGATCCGAAGAATCTCGCGGAGCTGGCGCCGCCGGTGATGGAGTTACCGCGGAATCAGGAGGGTGACCCGGCCGAGAAATATTCGGCGGCCAGCGCGAAGTATGAAGATGATCCGCAGCCGTGTGATGATTATTCGGCCAAGCCCGAGGGGCCGCCGCCGCAGGCAATGCAGCTTGTGCTGGATGCGGCGGGCATGGGGGCGATGAACCTGTTTCTGAAAAACCCCGGGGATGTGATCGATTATCAAACGGATCATCCATCGCTGGACGATCTTTCCAGGATCGGCCAGGAGATGCAGGCGGCGGCGCTGCGCATGGACCGCGCCGGGCGGAAGGATGATGCGCGCAAGTTTCTGCTGGCGACTTATGCGATGGGATCGAAGCTGATCGGCGAGCGCGTGGATTATGATGAGTATTCGCATGGGCTGGGACTCATGGACGGGGCGCTGACGGGCCTCGCGGAGGTGGAGCCGGCCAATTCGACCGCGGCCCAGGATGAGGCCAATCAGGAGAGCGCGCTGGTGGCGTTCGATCAGCAGAATGTCGAGCCGATCTATGAGTTGCTCAGCAGCGCCGATCCGGTGAAGATCGCCACCAATGCCGGGGATGTGTTTCGATTTGCGATGAAATCGCGCGAGCGGCTGTTTCGGGTGGAGGCGATTTTGAAGCTGGGGCGATACCGGTTCAATGCCGCGCGATCGGCGGACCAGTTGGCCGCCGGTCGATTTCTGCGGGTTTTGGCGGGGGACAGCGACCCGGCCGTCCGAGCCGCCGCGGCGGCTGCGGCCGGGTTGACGGTCGAGCAATATCGGATGATCCATTGACGAATCGGCAAGACAAAGCGAATCTTTATTATAAGTAGCCCAGCGAAACAGGGCCGCTTCGCCCCGATAATCAGGAACCATCCATGAATAGCCGCAAAGCGTTTACGTTGATCGAGTTGCTGGTGGTGATGGCGATTATCCTCGTTTTGGCGGGGATTTTGTTGCCGGTGGTCAGCCACATGCGCCGCAGTGCCCAGATCACGGGGCAGAAGGCGGATTTTGTCACGATTTCTAATGCGCTGGATCAGTACAAGGCGGATTTTGGGGATTATCCTAGAAATAACACTCTGCCGACGTGGAATACGGGTAACGGCCCAGCACCTGTATTTGTCAGTCTGGCCACGGCGCTCCTTGGGCCGGGCCCGGCAGTTTCCCAAACACTCAGCAACAACACTTTTGAAGTAGGTGACGGTAGCGATGGACTTGGATTTCGTTGCCAGGTCGTCAACGCAATTCCGGGAACGGTAAGTCTAACCGCTTCGCCGCCGACATTCACTCCGAACCCCAGCTATAACAACCAGGCGATTGCCCTTGTAAATTCTAGTTCCAGCGCGCAGCCTATCCTGCTACAACTTTCGACGTATACCTCTGGAGCTATCACCTATCCTGCGGAAACAGTCGGTGTTTTGGGAGTAGCATTGAATGGCGGCTCCCTTCCCATCAATCTGACGTTATCCTCGTCGCCATCCAATACGGGTTATATGCAAGCTGTTCTTTCAGTGGCGGGCGGCAAGGTTTGGGGGCCCTATGTGTCTGCCGATACCTTCAAAGTGGCATTTATTCCTACAACAGATGTAAACAGTGCCGCTATTCCCTCCGCTGGCGAGCCAGTAATGCTTGATCGATGGGGACAGGTGATTCAATATTTTCCAAGATATGGCCCTGCAAATAATCGGCTAAATGATTCCAGCTTAAAGTCAAACTTTACAGGCAACCCTGCAGTTAATTCAGTGCAGGCTGGCCCACTTTTTGGCTATTCACAGCCCGCTTCAATCGATAACAGTGGTGCCGGACAAAACTCGATTTGGGATTGGCGGGATGCTGCGCCGTTTTTTGTGACTAATCCGGGTCCCGCGCCGGTATGGCAAAACCCGGTCACGGGCAATTCCGACTCCGCATATTCCTGGCCGCCGCCGCCCAGCGGCAATCCACCCTATCCCAATGCATTTGTCCCTCAGCTTGCAATCCAATGGATGCTCGGTGATCCGACTTCACAACCTTTGCCCTCTCCTTTGCCCTTTTACAACGCAATTGTTCCGGGCGATAAGATAAATTACGATGGACCCTACATCCTTATCTCTACGGGACCCGACGGACCAGAACGCGCCAGTGGTACATCTGTCGGCACATTCTTAAGCAATGGTGGTTATTGCACATTGCTGGATAGCGGCGGCAATGTTCTATCATTCAACCAGTTCTCTCAGGCATTCACCAACAGTGGCAACATCTTCAATTTTGATCATCCGTGATTCCAGTTCTTAAACTGGCGTTCTGCTTAACTGTTTCAACAAAACAGGAAACCGCTTTCCTAATGAGCAGTAAAATTGTTCTAAGTCGATTTCTAATAATATATTACATATCATTCTCTCTCAGCATCTTCAGATAAATTTTTCGACCAAATCCGCTGACGGATTTGCAGTCGTAACCAAAGTACCTTAATATTGCCGAACTGCCGGTCATTTTGCCCGGTGTTTTGTGCAACTTTATATATCCCATTCAATCTATGAGATTACGAGACGAAAACAAGCGTAGAGTAATTGTCCAGACTGCTATTAAGCTCTTTTCAGAGCAACCGTTCCACAAGGTGCGTCTTGATGACGTGGCTGAAGCGGCTGGAGTCGGCAAAGGAACTGTTTACATCTACTTCAAGAACAAGGAGGAGCTGTACTACAGTCTTGTTTACGAGGGGTTCGCCGAAATGGTGGACCGACTCAAGTCGCAAATCGGTCAGGACGGCGTGAGCGGCGCACAAAAGGTGCGCATGATCGTGGCTGGAGTTGTAGACTATGGCATCCGCCATCCGCAGTTTTTTGAAGTTTTGCGGACCGTGGGCGTTCCCGACGCGAATTCATCCTGGGACGCCAAGCGCAAAGAGGCGGCGGATCTGATTGAGAAGGTGATTCGCGACGGAATCACCGCCGGGGAATTCAGCGACAGCCGACCGGACCGGACCGGCCTGTACCTGATGTCGATGGTGCGGGCGGTGATGTTGTATGGACCGAAAGTTGAGGATAAGGAAGAGTTGACGGATCATATCACGGGTGTGCTGCTTCGGGGTATTGCCAGGAAAGGGCCATGACCAAGACGTTGATTATTGTGCTGGCAACGATCGTGGTGGGCGCCAGCGCGGGGACGGGGATTTATCTGCATTCACGGGGACAAAAAACAGCCACGACATTGCCGGAAGATTCCTTCGTCGCCCAGACCCGGCGCGGCGACATCACCCAGACCGTGCAGGCGACGGGGCCGGTCGCTTCCAATCTCGACGTGCAGATCAAGTGCCGCGCCAGCGGCGAGGTCATCACCCTGCCGTTTGACATCAGCGATCACGTGAAAAAAGGCGATTTGCTGGTGCAACTCGACCAGAAGGATGAGAAGGTCCTGCTGGACCAGGCGCAGGTGACGCTGGAGCAATCGGAATCAAAGCTGAAGGAAGCGGTGGAAACCGAACAGATGGCCGAATTGGACCTGCAGACGGCGACCGAGCAGGCCGATGCCAACATCGCCTCCGCCGAGGTGAAGGCGACCAACCTTCGCCGCAAATCCGATCGGCAGAAGACGCTGCTGACGCAGACGCTGGCATCGCCCGAGGATTTCGAAACCGCCGAGACGGATGCCGCCCAGGCCGAAACCGATTTACATAATTTCCACATCGCCAAGGAAGAGCTGAAAAGCCAGGCCGTGGCGCTGGCGGTGAAGAAGGAAGACGTCGAGCTGGCGAAGCAGCAGGTTCAGCTTGACGAGATTTCGCTGCAAAACGCGCAGCAGCAGATGGATTACACGACGATCACGGCGCCGATGGACGGTGTGATCGCGGATCTCGAGATTCAAAAGGGGACGATCATCTCCTCGGCCACGAGCGTGGTGGGCGGGGGAACCAGCGTCATCACCCTGTCAGACATGTCGCACATTTTCGTGCTGGCCAGCGTGGATGAAAGCGACATCGGCAGCGTGGAAGTGGGCCAGCGGGTGAACGTCACGGCCGACGCGTATCCGGGAAGGACATTCACCGGCAAAGTCGTGCGGATCGCCCTGCAGGGGGTGAACACCAGCAACGTCGTGACCTTTGAGGTGAAGATCGAAGTCACCAGCGACAATCGCGACCTGCTCAAGCCGCAGATGACGGGCAACGTGGAGATCGTCGAGTCGAGCAAATCCGACGTGATTATGGTTCCAATGATGGCGATCATGCGCAAGCAGCACAATACGTATGTCACGGTATTGAAGCCGGACAACAGCACCGAAGAGCGCCCAATCACGCTGGGGATTAACGACGGCGAAAACCAGGAGGTGACTTCCGGCCTTTCGGGCGGGGAGCAGATCCTGGTATTCCGCAGCGACGCGACGAATGTCTGGTCGGCGGCGAACATCGTGAAGCACATGCCCGCCGCGGGTATGCCGGGACGGCGCTAAACTGCAGGGAAAACCCCAAAAGGCGATCGCATGATTCGTGCGGAAAATTTATTCAAGACCTATCTGCTCGGGGGGCAGGAGGTGCACGCGCTGGACGATGTGAGCCTGACCGTGCGCGAAGGGGAGATGCTGTCAATTCGCGGGCCGTCGGGAAGCGGGAAATCGACGCTGATGAATATCCTGGGCTGCCTCGACCGACCGGATGCGGGCCGATATTTCCTGGCCGGCGAAGACGTTTCCAACATGGGCAAAAACGCGCTGGCGGAGGTTCGCAACCGGCGGATCGGGTTTGTGTTTCAGAATTTCAACCTGCTGCCGCGCATGAGCGCCCTGGAAAACGTGGAGCTTCCGCTGCATTACGCGGGGCGGCACGATGCGGTGCAGGCGGCGAAGGAAGCGCTGAAGATCGTGGGGCTGTCGGATCGGTCGCACCATCAGCCCAGCCAGCTTTCCGGCGGGCAGCGGCAGCGCGTGGCGGTGGCGCGGGCGCTGGTGACGAATCCGGCGATCCTGCTGGCCGATGAACCGACCGGCGCGCTGGACAGCAAAACCGGCGAGGAAATCCTGGGACTGTTCAAGGAGCTGAATGCGCAGGGGCGGACGATTCTCGTGGTGACGCACGACGCGGAAGTTGCCGCGCATTGCCAGCGGGAAATTTATATCCACGATGGGAAGATCGTCGATCCTCCGACGGGTCATGAGGCGATCCCATCGCGCGATTCCGAAGGTTCGTTTGAGTTTGACCTGCGGTGAATGAACCATGCTTTTCTGGATGATCCTCAAAGTCGCGTTCAAGAGCTTGATCGCCAACAAGCTGCGATCGGTGCTGGCGATGCTGGGGATTATCATCGGCGTCGCGGCGGTGATCGCGATGCTGGCGATCGGCACCGGCGCCAAGCAGCAGGTGCTGGACAAGATCAGCGCGATGGGGACCAACCTGCTGATTGTCCGCCCGGCGCCGCGCGGCACGGGTGGGATCATGTCGGGCACGCAGCTCAATCTCACCGATGACGATGCCCGCGCGATCCTGAGCAAGATCGATCACATTCATTCGCTCGCGCCCGTGGTTGGACGGAATTTTCAGGTGAAATTCATGAACCAGAACACCAACACGCAGATTCTGGGGAGCACGCCGACATACCTGCCGATCCGCGATTTTGATATTGCCTCGGGGCATATGTTCACCGATTTCGACGTGGACCGGTGGAACCGCGTCGCGGTGCTGGGATCGGTGACGGCGACGAACCTCTTCGGGTTTTCCGATCCGGTGGGGCAGACGGTCAAAATCAACGGGATCAACTTCAAGGTGACGGGCGTGCTGGCCAGCAAGGGGGACCAGGGATGGTTCAACCCCGACGACCAGGTAATCGTTCCGTACACGGTTGACATGCACATCCTGATGGGCGCGGATTCGCTGCGCGAGATTGACGTGCAGTGCGAGGAGGGCACGGACCTGGACGCGGCGCAGAACGACATTTTCACGCTGATGCGCGTGCGGCACAAGACGCAGCCGCACGAGCCGGATGATGTCATGATTCAGAACCAGGCGCAGTTCGTCGATGCGTTCAGCGCGGCCGCTTCCACGTTCACGATCCTTCTGGGAACGGTGGGCGGGATTTCGCTTCTGGTGGGTGGGATCGGCATCATGAACATCATGCTGGTGACGGTGACGGAGCGCACGCGCGAGATCGGAATCCGCAAGGCGATCGGCGCGCGCGAGTTTGATATTCTCAGCCAGTTCCTGATCGAAGCGGTGCTGATGAGCGCCGTGGGCGGGATAACGGGCGTGGGGCTGGGAATTGGGGCGGCGTGGGTGGTCGGCCACCTGAGCGATGATTTTCCCACCATCGTGCGGCCGTATAGCATCGTGATGGCGCTGGTATTTTCCGCGGCGGTGGGGATATTCTTCGGGTTTTATCCGGCAACGAGGGCGGCGAAATTGGATCCGATCGAGGCGCTGCGCTATGAGTAAAACCGCCTGGGAACGGTTGAGTTTGGGCGCGGTGGTGGCGGCGATTTTTGTGATCGCCGGCGGCTGCGTCGATCAGAAAAAAGATATCGCGACCTATCGCAATGTCATCGACGGCAACAAGCCCGCGCCGGTGCAGGTTGATCCCGACAAAATATTGACGCTGACCGATGCGCTGATGCTTGCGGTGCAGAACGAAGAGCAGCTCTCGCTGCTGGGCGAAAATTATCTGCAGGCCCTGATCGACAAAGACAAGGCGTTCGCGAATTTCCTGCCGACGATCAGCTTTTCGGCCGGGTGGAATTATCAAAGTTCCGGGGCGGTGGCGCCGCGGCATTCGCAAAGCCTGGACGCGACCGTGCCGGGAAGCTGGAACCTGTTCAACGGCTTTCGCGATTACTACAACCTGAAATCGAGCGATCAGACGATCGAGCAACAGAGGCAATTGGTTCTCGACGGCGAGCAGACGGTGCTGCTGGACGTGGCGCAGACGTATTACGCGGTGCTGACGAGCGAGCAATCGGTGGATGTGCTGTCCAATTCGCTGCAGGCGCAGCAGGAAAATGTCCGCACGCTGGAGCAGCAGCGATCGGTGGGGACGGCCAGGCCGCTGGATGTCGCCCAGGCGGAATCGCAGGCGGCGCAGACGGCGGTGTCGCTGCTGGCAGCGCAGGCGGATGTGAAAACGGGCCGGGCGATGCTGGCGTATCTGGTGGATGCGCCCATCCAGAGCAATCCGCTGCGCGATGATTTCCAGACACCGGAATCCGTCGGGCCGATTGCGCCATGGATCGACCAGGCCGAGTCGGTGCGGCAGGACCTGCTGGCGGCGCAGGCGGCGGTGAAGGCGGCACGGTACAACGTCGAAGTCGTGTTCGGGCAATACTATCCCACGCTGACGCTGAACACGGGGTATGACATTTACAGCCGGCCATTCCAGCCGGGCAGTTTCTGGAGCACCCTGCTGAGTTTCAATGTGCCGATTTTCACTGGTGGATTGATTCATGCCGAGGTGCGCGAGGCATGGTCGCAATTCCGCACGGCGGCGCTGACGGAATCGCAGCTTCAGCGGCAGATCGATCAGAATGTGCAGATCGCCTATGTCGATCTCGATCTCGCCCACCGTGAGCTGGACGAATTGCAAACCGAGGTGAAGGCGGCGCGCGATGAATATTATCTGGCGGAGATGCTCTACAAAACCGGCAACGGGACTTACCTGAACGTGCTTCAGGCGCAAGCAACGCTGCTTTCAACCCAGTTGCAGCTCACCACGGAGCAGTTCGAGCAGAAAACGGCGTATTTCAATCTGCTGCGCACGGCCGGGCAGCTCAGCTATGCGTCGGTCCAGTCGGCAACGCGGCCGTCGGAGCAGCAATTGCGCGAGCTGGCGACTCAGCCGGTGACGCGGCCCACTTTGCCGTAAATATATCCTATTGCAGCGGAAGATTATCCAGCTCGAACGGCACCGAGAGCCGTTTCTGATCGAGCGTTTTTTCCCAGCGGAGCTTGACGGGCATATTCTGCGTCGGCTGGAAGATGGCCATGATTTCCAGCGTCACCGGCGCCGCGCCGCCGCGCGGGGCGCGGATCTGCGGCGACCATGATTGCAGCGGAACCGTCTGCCCCTGATCGTCGATCAATTCGGCCGATCCCACGAAATCCTGCACCGATGGATCTCCCGGATTGATGTTCGGGCCGACGCATTCGAGATCGAGCCGATAATTCTGATTCATTCTCGAGCAGCTCAGGACGGTGATGTTGATCAGGCCGTCGGTTGCGGTTGCGTTGCGGGCGCGGGTGATGTTGTCGATATCAAAGCTCTGGCTGCGGGTTTGAACGATAAAATCCAGGTCGCCGCGCAAGCGGGCGATTTTGGTTCCCATTCCGGGAACATCGCGCAGCGGGGTCGCGAGCGTCCAGACCCATTGCCGGGGCCCCGATGGAATCATCATCGGCATTCCGATCATCCGCTGACCCATGAACCGCTGGCGGCCATCGCGCACTGGCATCAGCGAGTTTCCCTTTTCGTCCACACATTCCTTAATCCAGTCCGCGCCAAACACAGTTCGCACGTGCATTTTCGGTTCCGGGGCGATGTCCACCACGAAATTCATCATCGCCGAGCTGCGGTTGATGCTGTAATTCATGGTCCGCATGTAATTGCAAACTCGCGGAATGATCAAGAGACCGTCTGCGACAGTCGCATATTGGCTGTCGAAGTCGATCTGGATCATCTGCCGGCCCGGCCCCGTCGCCAGCGTCAGCCCATTTTGTCCGATCGTCGGTTCCAATCCGCTGGCATCGTCGATCGCCCGCAGCGCCGACCAGAATCCGGCGTTGTCGAGATTCACGGTAGCAGAACGACCCTGAACATAATTCGCCACAGAGGAATCGCCGAGGCCCAGGTCGGCCCCCGCCTGGGCGGCGAAATCGTCCAGAACCTGCTTCAGCGGCGCGGATGAATAGTGCATCGTGATGCTGGCGTGGAGCAGCTTCGATTCCTCGAGATGGCCGATCAGATTATTCAGCCGCGTTCTGGCCTCATCGGAAGGATTCAGGTTAAGCGCCTGCTGCAGGCGAGGTTCGACGCCGGGCCCCATGTCGGCCAGCTTCTGCTGCGCGACCTCGCGCAGGTCAAATTCCGGAGCATCGAGCTGCGCGATGAGGGCCGAGACCGCATCGGATGGCTGGGTGGATGCGGGCTCGGTCGATGGCTGCGTATCAGCCGCGCCGATGAGGGTGAGAAATGACAAAATCAGAACGATCCTGCGCCGCATAAGATAAATCATACACGGCGGCTGAAGCTGCCGCGCCGGTGGAAGGCGGGGTGGTCGATTTGATTATTGGCAATCGTCCACTGCCGCCTGTAGATTATTCCGAATTTTACCCCGAAAGTTTTAGACGCAATGCCCAAGCGCACCGACATCCGCTCCATCCTCATCATCGGCTCTGGTCCGATCGTCATCGGGCAGGGGTGCGAATTTGATTATTCCGGCGTGCAGGCGTGCCGGGCCCTGAAAGAAGAGGGATACCGGATCGTTCTGATCAACAGCAATCCGGCCACGATCATGACCGATCCGGAGTTCGCGGATGCGACCTACATCGAGCCGATCACGCCGGAGGCGGTGGAGAAAATCCTCGAGCTGGAATCGAAGGGGCAAATTCCCGTTGACGCGGTGCTGCCGACGCTGGGCGGACAGACAGGGCTGAACACGGCGATGACCTGCTTCGACAAGGGAATTTTTTCGCGCTTTAACGTCAAGATGATCGGGGCGAACCGCGATGCGATTCACAGGGGCGAAGACCGGCAGGTCTTTAAGGATTTGATGGTGAAAATCGGGCTGAACGTGCCCCGCAGCGGAGTCGTGCATTCGCTGAATGAGGGGCGAAAGGTGCTCGATGAACTCGGCCTGCCGCTGATCATCCGCCCGGCGTTCACTCTCGGCGGCACGGGCGGGGGAATCGCCTACAACATCGAAGAATTTGAAACCATCGTCCAGCGCGGGCTCGACGCCAGCCCGGTCACGGAAGTTCTGATCGAAGAATCCGTCATCGGCTGGAAGGAATTCGAGATGGAGGTGATGCGCGACAAGAACGACAACGTCGTCATCATCTGCTCCATCGAAAACGTCGATCCGATGGGCGTGCACACGGGCGACAGCATCACGGTCGCGCCGATCCAGACGCTGACGGACAAAGAATACCAGCGGATGCGCGATGCCAGCATCGCCGTCATCCGCGCGGTGGGCGTGGAGACGGGGGGCAGCAACATTCAGTTCGCCATCAATCCCGACAACGGCGACATGATCGTCGTGGAGATGAACCCGCGCGTCTCCCGCTCATCGGCGCTGGCATCGAAGGCGACGGGATACCCAATCGCCAAACTGGCTGCGAAACTGGCCGTAGGATATACGCTGGACGAATTGCCGAATTACATCACAAGCAAAAAGGGCGCGGACGGCAAGTGGGAATATTACACCTCGGCTTGTTTTGAGCCGACGATCGATTACTGCGTCATCAAAATCCCCCGCTGGACGTTCGAAAAATTCCCCGATGCGGATGAAACGCTGACCACGCAGATGAAAAGCGTCGGCGAAGCGATGGCCATCGGGCGGACGTTTAAGGAGGCGTTGCAAAAAGGCATCCGCAGCATGGAGGTGAAGCGGTTTGGGTTTGGATTGGATGCGAATGATAAATGGTTGAAAGGCGGCAAAGATTGGCCGATCCCCGACGAAACGCTCACGCGAAAGCTCGCGATTCCGAGCCAGGGGCGGCTGTATTACATTCGCTACGCGATGAAGATGGGGTGGAGCATCGATCGGATTTATGAGCTGACGAAGATCGATCGGTGGTTTTTGGCGCAGATGAAGGAGCTGGCGGATTTTGAGCAGGAATTGCTGAAGCCCGAAAAGGAAGAGCCTCGCTTTCGCACGCCTGGTGTTGAAAACACTGAAAAATGCAGCATCTACGCAGACTTGATCATTCGCGCCAAACAGCTCGGTTATTCCGATGTGCAGCTTGACAATATCTGGAAAGACGAGCCCGATATCTTTCGGCGCGTTCGGCAATGGTGGACCAAGCCCGTTTACAAACTCGTCGACACATGCGCGGCAGAGTTTGAGGCTTCGACGCCCTACTACTATTCGACCTATGAGACGCCGTATACCGTGAAAGGCGAGTCTCTCACTGAAGACGAAATCCGCCTCACCGACAAACCCAAAGTCATCATCATCGGCGGCGGCCCCAATCGAATCGGCCAGGGAATCGAATTCGACTACTGCTGCGTGCAGGCGTCGTTTGCGATGAAGGAACTCGGCCTCGAATCGGTCATGATCAATTCCAATCCAGAAACGGTCAGCACCGATTACGACACGAGCGATCTGCTTTTCTTCGAGCCGCTTACGCATGAAGACATCCTCAACATCTGCGAGCGCCTCAATGGCGGCCCATTTAGCAGCGATGCGAAGCATCGCGGTCTGGTCATGGGCGTCATCGTCCAATTCGGCGGCCAAACACCCTTGAACCTGGCGCGGGGTTTGAAAGATGCCGGCGTGCCGATCCTCGGCACCACGGTCGAATCTCTCGACGCCGCCGGGGATCGTGAGCAATTCCGTACACTCCTGCAAACGCTCGGCCTTAAGCAGCCCGCCAACGGAATCGCGCGCTCGATCGCCGAGGCGCGGGAGATCGCCAATCGAATCGGATATCCGGTGCTGGTCCGCCCCAGCTTCGTGCTCGGGGGACGGGCGATGGAAATCGTTTCCGACGAAACGCAGCTTAATCACTACATGACCAGCGCGATCGACGCCAGCACGATCGTCAATGCGCCGATTCTGGTCGATAAGTTCCTCGATAATGCGACCGAAGTGGATGTCGATTGCATCGCGGATTTCGATCCCACTAAAGAGCCGGGCCGTGTCGGCCCGGATGCCGGGCAGGCGATGATCATCGGCGTCATGGAGCACATCGAGGAAGCCGGCATTCACAGCGGCGACAGCGCCTGCTCGCTGCCGCCCTACTCTCTTTCAAAAGAAATCGTCGCCGAGCTGAAACGGCAGACGCGCGAATTAGCGCGTGCCCTGCGCGTGCGCGGGCTGATGAACGTGCAGTATGCGATCAAGAACAACGAGATTTACGTGATCGAGGTGAACCCGCGCGCCAGCCGGACGGTGCCGTTTGTTTCCAAGGCGCAGGGGCAGCCGTTCGCGAAGATTGCCGCGAAGGTGATGGCGGGGAAATCGCTGGCCGAGCTGGGCATCGTTGAGCCCACGCCGCCGAAGCACATCAGCGTGAAAGAGGTGGTCTTCCCGTTCAACAAGTTCCCCGGCGTGGACGTGATCCTGGGCCCGGAGATGCGCTCCACCGGCGAGGTGATGGGGATCGACGCTGATTTTCCCCACGCGTACGCCAAGAGCCAGATCGCCGCGGGCACGATTCTGCCGACATCGGGCAATGCATTTGTTTCCGTACGAAACGGGGACAAGGAAGCGATCATCCCGATCGCCCGGGCGATCACCGAAATGGGATTTGAGATTCTGGCGACGGGGGGCACGTATACCGCGCTGCGCGATGCGGATATTCCCGCCACGCGCGTCGCCAAGCTGTCCGATGGCCGGCCCAACATCAAGGACTTCATCAAGAACGGTGAGGTTCAGATGATCATCAACACGCCGACGAAAAAAGGCCCGGCAACGGATGAGGGTAAAATCCGTGCGCTTTCCGTGCTGAACAAAATTCCGATTTTCACGACGATCACCGCGGCAGGGGCGGCGGCGCGGGCGATCAAGGCGATCCAAAGCGGCGGCTGGGGCGTCAAGCCGCTTCAGGATTATTTCAAGAATCCGACGCCCGAATGAAAATATTTTACCGCCCGCTTCGCTCAAGGCGCGAAGAACACGAAGAAAGCTTCTTTGTCTTAACTTTTTCGCGCTCTTCGCGTCTTGAGTGAAGCGGGCGGTGAATAGGATTTCTGATTGCAAAGGAGAGCCATGGCACTGAGCGCTCGAAACCAATTTCCCGGGAAAGTCGTTTCCATCAAGCTCGGCGGGGTAATGGCGGAGGTGGTGATCGATATTGGCGGCGGGCATGAGATCGTCTCGCTTATCAGCGTCTCATCCGCCAAGCGGTTGAAATTGAAAAAGGGCCGTCCCGCCGTCGCGGTGATCAAGGCCACGGAAGTCATCATCTCCACCGATCCGGATGAACTGTAGCCCTGGGGAGCGACGCATCCGTGGCCCAACGAGCGAAAAAACATCGCCAATCCGCGCGGAATCAAAAGCGAAAATCCGCCGTCCCAAAACTGCGTGGCCGATTGTGGGTGGAGATCGCCGGCAGCGCCGCTCTGACCGAAGCGGGGGCCGATCTTCTGGAGCAGATCGCCGCGTGCGGATCGCTTTCCGAAGCGGCCAGGCGATTGCGCTACAGCTATCGCCGGGCGTGGCTTCTGATCGACGCGATGAACCGATCGTGGCCCACGCCGCTGGTCGTCACCGTCACCGGCGGCAAACGCGGCGGCGGCACGCGGCTGACCGATCGCGGCCGCAATGTGCTTTCAGCTTACCGCGATCTGCAGCTCCAGCTTGAACATCTGCTCGATCATGCAAGCGGCACGTTCCTCGCCGCCAGCGGATTTGAATGGCGCTAAACATTTCCGCCTAATTCCCGTATTTTGTATCCGTGGAATTGATCGTCGCTGAATCTGTGGCTGAGCGTGAGAGAACTTCGGCGCGCTTCTGGTGGGGCGCCGCATGGCTGGGAATTGCAACGGCGATTTTCTTTCGGGTCTGGCGACTGGGCGCGGAAAGTTTGTGGTTTGACGAGGGATACACCGCGTGGATGGTGTCGCATTCGCCGCGCGAGATCATCCGCCTCATCCGGGCCGATACGGCGCCACCGCTCTATTATCTGCTGCTGCACGGATGGACGGAAATTTTTAGCCGATCGGAAGCGGCGCTGCGGTCGCTCTCCACGGTGTTCAGCATCCTCACGCTGCTGGCGGCGATGGAAATCTCCCGCCGAATGCTGCGAAAACCCGCGGCCATCGCGGCGGCGATATGGCTGATGGCGCTGTCGTTCATGCAGACCTGGTTTGCGCGCGAAGCGCGGGCCTACGCCCTGATGGGACTCCTCGGCGTGCTGGCATTCGATTGCCTCCAGCGGCATCTGGCGGCGCGGCATCGGCGATGGCTGATCGCCATGACATGCCTCATCGCGGCGGCGATGTATACGCACAACATGATGGCGCCGTATGCGATGGCGCTGCTGATCGTCTGGCCGATTCTGCCGTCGCAGCACCCCCTGCGGCGGCGGGTGGTTGAGATGCTGATCGTCACCCTTTGCGCGGTCGCGCTCTATCTACCATGGGCGGTTTTTGGATTGCCGGCGCAGATGGACATGATTCACCACGCCTTCTGGGTCGATCCGCTGAAGCGCGGGGATTTTCTGATGGCCATCGCCGCGCTGGCGGGGGTGCAGCATTTCTGGTCGTGGGCGGCCCTGCTGGATCGGATTCATCTTCCCATCGGTGAAGGAACCCGCCCGATTTTCATCACCGGATGTTTGATTTTCGCTTCGGCTTTTTTGTCGATTTTCCGCCAGAGCGGGCCACGGCGACGAGAGGCGATCGCGCTGCTGACGTTCGCGCTGTTCCCGCCGCTTTTTGTGGGACTCTACAGCGTGGTGCGGACGCCGCTGTTCACGCCAAAGCTGTTTATGCCAACAGCGACGCTGTTGCCGATCTTCGCGCTGATTCCGCTGGGAATGCCGCTGTCGCGCGGGGTCTTGCGCGCGGCTTGGGCCGGCGCGCTTTTGCTCATGGCGCTCTCGGCCCTGACGATCTACAGCTATCACCTGGAAATCAAAAAGGAAAATTGGTGCGCGATCGCGAAGCAGGTCGAGCAGCTTCCGCCGCAAAAAAGGCTCATCATCTTCGTCGCCAATGACGGGCAGCTTCCATTTGATTATTACTATCATTATCTGCCCGGGGACGAGGCGACGGGTGTGCCCAGCGGCTTTTTTGACCGCAACCCGCCGCGCACGATGCTGCGCGTGCTGAATGACGGCGATCTTGATTCCCTCAAAACAAGACTGGCCAGGGGAAATTACGATCAAATCGTGCTGGTCATCGCACACCAATTCTGGGGCGATCCCAGCCACCGGACGCATGCCCTTGTGCTTGAAAACTGGAATCAGCAAGGGCAGTTGAGACTCGATGATGTGGCGGTGGAATGGTATAGGCGGGATGGGGATTAGATAAAGAGAAACAGCACGATGGCGCGAGCGATCTAGATGTTTGACATGACTGGATTTATTTATTATCTATTATTCCGATAGGAATTGTTCTAAATTCGGAGGCTGGTTAGATATGAAACACTTATTCGCACTGAGGTTACATCGTCTTGTTTCAATCCCATTGGCCGTAGCGCTGCTCTGCGGGATCTGCACTTCACGCGCCCGCGCGCAGACGACTCAGCCCGATTCGGCATCGCAGGACAATGCCGAGCTGCGCGGTGAAGTGGACCAGCTTAAATTGAAAGTGGACCAACTCGAAAGCAATCAGCAGGCAACCGGCGCCTCACCCGCGGCGCCGGTCAATATACCCGGCACCAATCAGGAAGCTTTTCCCTATTTCCGTTTCACGAGCGGATATGACCCGGCCGTTGGCTTTGTGCTGCGCAGCGCCGATGGACAGTTTTCGCTGCATCCCGGTTTCGTCGTCGATGTTCGAAATATGACCTCCTACCGCGAAGAGCTGATTCCCAACAGCGGCAGCGAGGTGAATAAACCCGGCTATAGCACCGAAAACGGATTTGATATCTCGCGGCTGCGCCTCACGTTTGACGGGCGCGTCACCGACAACGGCTCCTATTTCATTCAGTTCCAGGATGACCAGGGCACCAACTTCGCGTTGCTCGATGCCTATTTCGCATATCATCTTTGGAACACGCCGTTCGCCGTGAAGGTTGGTCAATTCAAAGATCCCGTCTGGCATGAACGAAACCTCAGCGAAGCCGATCTGCTCGCCGTGGACCGTTCGCTGGTGGAAGACCTGCTCGGCGGCGGGCAGACCGGGCGCGTGCAGGGGATCTCGCTGATGTACGACCAGGACCGGGTGCGCGGGCAGCTTGTGTTTCACGATGGGTTCAACAGCATCAACACGAAATTTTTCGACGGGGGTGGAATCGGCGCGGGCGTCGGGGGCGGAGCGGGCATCACGCCGACCGATTTTGGGACCTCCCTCCGCGGCGAATATATGCTCGTGGGAAACCGCACCGCACAGTTCAACCCCTACACCGAATACGACAAGCAATTCACCGCGCTGGGAGACAAGCAGGATATCCTCGTGGCCGGCGGCGGGATGGATTTCTCACAGGCGGGCAACAACGATGTGATCTTCCACACTGCCGATATTCAGTACGACACCACCTGCGGATTTTCCGCGTACGCGGCCTATCTCGGCTCTTACCGCGATCTCCACACCAACCAGGGCGTGAAGCGCGGATTTTATTACGATCCAGGTTTCCTGGTTCAGGTGGCCTACTTGCTGACGCCGAAATTTGAGCCGTTCGCGCGATACGATTACACGTATCTTCCCCTGGGCTCGACGACGAGCCTGATCACCGGCCAAGTGCAGGAAATCACTCTGGGGGCGAATTATTACCTGTACCATCAGAACCTGAAGATCACCCTTGACGGATCGTGGCTGCCCAACGGCTCACCCGGCGATGTGGATGCCCTGGGCATTCTCAAGGACAGCGGGCACAACGAGGCGATTTTGCGGTTGCAGTTCCAGCTTGCAATTTAGCGGTCGATCAGCGGAAGTGTTCGGACCTGCGATGAATGCAGTTCCACGGTGATTTCGGTTTGCGGTGGCACCACGGAGCGCATCGGGGCGGTGGTCTGGCGATCCACGAGAATCCCCGCGAGCCAAAGCGCGACGGGATGGCCGCCCTTGGCGCTGGTGAGAATTTCCGAGATGGCCAGCGCCTGCTGGCGCGGATCGGCAAAATAGCCGGAGCAGGGATATTCATCACCGCGCCAGCCCACGGCGGCAACCGACATTTTTTCCGGCACGGAGATTCCAGCGCGGGCCAGCGTTTCCAGCACGCGCGTGGCCGATTTCACCGAATCGCAGATGCAGGCGGTCGGCCCGTATTCAGCGGCCTGGGCAACATCGGCATCGGCGCAGGCGTCCACGCAGAAATCATCGCAGTATCGGGCAGCGGTCTGGCGAATGGTGTCGGCGATGGTGATTCGCGCCCGCTGCTCCACCGCCAGGAAATGCCGATGGCCGCCGAGGATGAGTTGCCGCGTCAATTGCGATGCGCCCAACATCGAATCGAGCAAAACACTGTTGACCGAATAAGTGCGCGGCTCCTGGGCAACCGTCACCATGGGAACGCCGCGAACCAGAAGATCGCGGAAGAATGTTTCGGGGGTGGAAGTCGCCAGATCGACGACGGCACAAAACTGGTTCAGCACGCTGGGTCGCACGGAGGATACATCCGGGCACAACTCCGAAAGGGGGTTGATGGCCAGAAGCTGGTTGACCAGTTCCTCATCGGAATCGCGGTCAACCAGAAGCAACCAGGCGCCATGCGGCTCAAATTTTTCCCCGATGGAACTGCGGACGAAAGTCCCGCGGCCGATGCTGCGCTGAAGAAGCCCCTCGGCGGCAAGATCGGTGAGCGCTTTGCTGAGCGTCTTGGCATTCACCTGAAACCGCCGCGCCAACTCCCGCTCGCCGGGCAGTTTGCCGGCCAATTCGCCTTCGGCAACGGCTTGGCGGATGCGCTCGCGGAGGCGCTGGAATTTATAGCTCATTCCTGAAGCGTTGCGGCGGCCGCCGCTTTGCCCCGCATTGTCGATCTTCATAGCAGTTCCTTGCTTTCCACATCAATGAAAAGGGCCGCCCACTCACGTCTCGGCGCTGTGTATTTATCGATGTAAACTCACATCTGACCATATTATTGTTTCAACGCAACCGAATCTTAAGTTTATTTTCATAATTGCGAGCAATTATATGATATAATCGAGATTCGGTATCTGCCGGTAAACGCGACAAAAAATCGCGCCGGTACGCAATGACGATGATTAGAATACCTTTTCAGACCAATGCCGACTGCCAAACACTCAATTCTCATCAGTTTGATCGCAATGCTACTTCCGGCGACTTGCGTGGCTGCGCAGTTTCAGATTTCCATTCCCCTTCGGGACGGCCATCTGGGCATCGGGGAATTGCGGCAGACCTTTGAGGATGAATTGCATCTGCCGGCATCGGTCGTTTCAGGATTGCCTGATGTGAACCTCTCCGTCGACCTGCGCGGAATTGACGGGTGGATGCTGGTGCGCGCCCTGAACAGCGCGATGGGCGATGGATTTCATTTCGCCGTGCAAAGCGATGAGCTGATTGCGACGATTGATTCGCAGAAATTGCCCGCGAGCTGGAACGATGCCTGTGATGCCCTGGCGCGGTTCACCACCGTCGCGGCGCCTGAGGCGGCGGCGCGGCAGAATCGCCGGTTGGGATTGCATCTTCCGCAGATAATCGATGAACAGCGGCCGATGGTGGTGCTCATCCACGGACTCGATGGCGATGGCTGCTCGTGCGATGACCTTGCCCGCCTGATCGGCGCATCGGGATATCAAACCGCCATGTTCGTCTACCCAGCCGAGCGCCCGCTGGCGGAAAACGGGGAGTTGCTGGCGAAATATATGTCGGCCCTGCGCGATCAGTTTCCAAATCTGCGGATCGACCTGGTGACCGAAAGCATGGGCGGTTTGATCGCCCGGCAATATGTGGAAGGGCCGGATTATGCCGGAGGCGTGGACCATTTCATCCTCATCGCGCCGCCCAACGAAGGATCGGACTGGGTCAGCGGGGCGTGGCTTTTGAAACTGATCGTTAACGCGGCCCAGTGGAAAAATGATGCCCAGTGGAGCCCGGCTTGGATGATCACCGAGGGAATCAATCAGGAAGTGAATGATCTTCGCCCCCAGTCGGATTTTCTAACCCGGCTTAATTCGCTGCATCGTCGAGCGAATGTGCGATACACGATCATCGCCGGAGATCGCCCGGCCTCGTATCGATACGAAGCGAATCTGCTGGGCATCGCCGGCGCCGTGCTCGATGGGCAGCTTTCAGGCGTCTGGGGCGTATCGCAAATTCGTCAGGCAATCGACGGCGAGCGAAATGATCTGCTGAACCGCACGGGCCGCAGCGATGGGCCGGTCGAATTGGACAGCGCGGGTTTGACCGGCGTGAAGGATTTCGTCGTGTTGCCGGTGGATCATATCGCCCTGTTCAAATCGGTGGACGGCAACCCCCCCGCGGCGTGGCCGGTGATCCGCGATCGGCTCTTCAACTGATGGCCGGGGAATTCGAACTCATCGAGTGGATTCGCCAGACGCAGGCGGCGTCGCCGCTGGTGGAACTCGGCATCGGCGATGACCTGGCGTCGATCCGCTGGCCCGTGGGCGATCTGCTGCTGGTGGGCGTCGATCAGGTGATCGACGGGGTTCACTTCGATTCCGCGGTGCATTCCCCCGAGGAGATCGGCCGCAAGGCGATGAATCGAAATCTATCCGATTGCGCCGCGATGGGATGCCTGCCGGCGGCAGCGCTGGCGGCGGTGGCGCTGCCGCGGGAATTTTCGCTCGATCAAGCCAAGCAGCTCTGTGAAGGACTTCGAAACGCCGGCGAGAAATATCAGTGCCCGGTGATCGGCGGCGACACGAGCGCCTGGGACGGTAAGCTGGTTCTCAGCGTCACCATTCTCGGGCGCTCGGCGGGAATCAAACCCGTCGGACGCGGCGGCGCTCGGCCCGGCGATGGAATTTTCGTCACGGGCCCGCTGGGGGGAAGCATTCTGGGGCGGCACATGAACTTCGAGCCGCGCGTAAATCTCGGCCGCGAAATTGCGCCATCGGCATCGGCGATGATTGATATCAGCGATGGGCTTTCGCGCGATCTCGGTCATATCTGCGGTGCAAGCAAGGTTGGCGCTGTCATCGAAGCGGATTGCGTGCCGATCCATCCTGATGCAGTGGAACTATCGCGGCGAGATCGTGTTCCCGCGCTGGATCATGCGCTGAACGATGGAGAGGATTATGAATTGCTTTTCACCACCGGCGACCAAAACGCTCGGGGGATTCGCATTGGACAGATCACTTACGAGCCGGGAATTTCCATTCGCCAGGGCGACGAAACGCGGCCGCTGAATCCGCGCGGATGGGAACACCAGATCGGACGTTAGAGCATCTAGATTTCGATTGCATGGAGTTTCCCATCCAGGAAATCCTGGAGGAAATGGGCGGCGGCGACAGCGTCAAGTCGGTTTTTTTTGGATTTCCTGGTCAGTTTCTGGCCGGCTCGACGGACGCCCTGGAGGTTCTGCTCGGCTTGAAACGTGGAAAGCCGCTCGTCCACGTAGATCACTTGCTGCCGGGTGCGGGTGGCCAAAACTTGTCCGAATTCAACCACCTCTTTCGCCGCGGCGCCGTGCGTCCCGTCCATGTTCAGGGGTAGGCCGATCAGAATGCGACCGGCCCCTTCATCAACGATAATTTTTGAGATTTCGTCAATCGCCTGGGTGGGATGCGATACTTGCAGGACTTCCCGCGGCGTCGCCAGCCTGCCGCCGGCATCACTCATCGCCAGGCCGATGCGGCGTTTTCCGAAGTCAATTGCCAGGGTTCGCATTATGTAGCGTGGGCGTCCCGCCCATGTCTTTGCATTTCGAAGAAAAAGAAATGGGCGGGACGCCCATGCTACTCAGTGAAACTTCTCGCCGAACTTCTCTTTCACTTTGCCGACAAGTTCCTTGACGCGCTGGGCCTCGTCCTTGGGACAGATCAGCGTCGCGTCGCGGGTTTGCACGACGATCATGTCGCTGACGCCGATCAGCGAAATCAGATGGTCGGCCGATTCGCTGAAGATCACGTTGTCGTCGCTGTCGAGAAAGAGACAGGTCTTGCACTGCACCGCGTTGTTGTGCTCATCCACCGGAAGAATCTCCGCCAGCGCCGGCCAGGATCCGACGTCCGTCCAGTCCACCGGCATCTCGACCACGACGACAGAAGCTTTCCCTTTCTGCTGGCTGGCGGGCTCCATCACTGCGTAGTCGATGCTGATCTTGGGCAGGCGCGGATAGACATCTTTCAATACGGCTTCCTGCTGCGGCGTTCCCCACGCGTTGGCGATTTGCGTCAGGCCCTTGTAAGAACCGGGCAGATGAATCGCGATTTCCTCCAGCGCGGTATCGCATCGCCAGACGAACATGCCGCTGTTCCAGTAGTAGCGGCCCGATTCGACAAATCGGTCGGCGAGCGCCTTGTCGGGCTTTTCATGGAATCCCAGAACCTGAAACGCGCCGTCCACGCTGAGCGCTTCGCCGCGATGGATGTATCCCAGGCCCGTGTGGCCGTAGGTGGGAACGATGCCGAAGGTCACCAGCGATTTGGGTCGCTCGGCGATCACCTGAAACGCGGACTTGAGACTCTTCTGAAACTGCTCGACCGGCTCGATGACGTGATCGGCCGTGACGACGGCGCACACCGCATCGGGATCGCGCTTGTGCAGAATGGCGGCGGAGAAACCAATCGCGTTGGCGGTATCGCGGCCCATCGGTTCGCCGAGCAGATTTTCCTTCGGCATCTTCGGGAGATTTTCGAGCACTGCCTGCGCATGCGCCGCGGCGGTGCAGACGAAAATGCGTTCCGGTGGAAGAAGCCCCAAAAGGCGATCGTAACTGAGTTGCAGCAGGCTTCGACCGCCTACAACCGGAAGAAGCTGTTTGGGCCGGTCGGCGCGCGAGATCGGCCAGAGCCGCGTGCCCGATCCACCCGCCATGATGACGCCATATTGCATTGTTTCACCCGCTGTGTGCCGTGTCACTCGTTGGTACTTTCATCGTCGCCAATCGAGATAAATCGGAATTATATCAGTAAATCCCCGGGGGTCCCATAATGTCTTTGCCCTGGCGCGAGATGAAATCGAAAATTATTCTGCAAGCCGCAATGCCGCGTGGAGCAGTCGGTTGCGCAATTGGGATGAAATGCGAAACTTACTGAACATCGGCGACAGGATGCATCAGCGGGAGGTTCTGGAACCAATATCGCGCGACGCTCCAGTAAACGCTGTCTTCGACGTCGAAGCGTTTGAGCCTTTTCCCCTTGAGTGGCCCATCCAGAGCGCGGCCATCGGCCGTCCAGGCGCTGCGGCTGTCGGAATCGATCATCATCGCGTCGGGAAATTTACGGAACGTGCGGTGCGAAAAGACCGGCACCAGATCCTCATCGACGTGACGATCGAAAACCTGAATCGCATCGGTCCTGGGGTCGCGAACGATCATAATATCGGGATCGGAAAAGTTTACCGGGCCGGAGATCAGATCGGAATCAAGGACCGCGGCGATGGGAGGATTACCGATCAGCGCAACGGTGGCTTCCGTCTCAGGGTCGGTGGAACCACCGGGCATGGGAAAATACGGCAACACCGCGCGCGTCGGCGATTCGCCGCCGGCGGTGGGCGGCGAAAGCACCAAAGTGTCAGGATGCACGCTCACCCATTGAGACCAGGTCGTTTTGATCGTCGGGATTTTCGAGCCAAATCCCGAAGGCGCGCGGCCATCCGGCATTAGTCCGGTGATTCCGTTGATGAACTGCCCATCGCGCGAGTTGTACACGAGAAGCGCGTTGGCCGGCATGGAAACGATTTCGATCTCGTTGGTCTGGATCGAGCGATCGATGGTGTACGCCGATGCGCAGTTCGCGAAGGGTGACCACATCAGCAGCATGGGGCGGGTTTGCAGCTCGCGCACGACCAGCGGCTGCGAGTAGAGCGATGAAAAGGGAAACGCCAGCGCATCGGAACCGTCGATCATCCCGACGACCCAGTCATCGCCATTCAAAAACGACGCGCGATCGGCGGAAATGAAGGCCGGATCGGCGTTGACCAAGAATGCGTTCCCCGGATTCATCGCAAACCGATGCCCCAGCACGGCCAGAATCGGCGCAAGGCCGATGAGCCACCACGCGCGTCGCTTGGCGGCGATTACCAGCGCAATAATAAAGATGCAGCAAATCAGTGTGATGGCGACCAGCGGCCATTCAAACCTGCGGGAGAAAAGAATCAGTTGCAATCCGTGCGAATACTGTGCCCAGTTCGGATCGGGCCCATACGCGACAGCGGCAGCGCAAGCCGCGCAGAACAAAAGAAGCAGCAGCGGGAGGAGCACGGAGATTACGATAACGAATCTTCCGCCAATCGGAAATCCATGGGAGCTAGCTTGTCCCGATCAATTGGCGCTCGTAGAGCTGCTGGTAGATCGGGCAGGTGATGAGCAGCTCATCGTGTTTCCCTTCGCCGACGACCTGTCCCCGTTCCATCACCACGATTTTGTCGGCGGAAAGGATCGTGCTGAAACGGTGGGCGATGACGAATGTCGTTCGCTCATGAATCAGGTGCTCGATCGCCTCGTGTATGAGATGTTCGCTTTCGGCATCCACCTGGCTGGTGGCTTCGTCGAGAATCAAAATCGGCGACTGGTGGAAAATTGCGCGGGCGATGCACAGCCGCTGTTTCTGCCCGCCGGAAAGCTGGCTGCCAAGGCCCTCCAGCACCATGTTGTATCCACCCGGTTTTTCCAGGATGAAATCATGCGCGAAAGCGCGTCGGGCAGCGTCTTCGATGCGCGACCATACAGCGCGGCGCGCCGGCGAATCGCCGGCCTCCGGATCCGCAAGCGGGTTGCCGTAGGCGATATTCTCGGCAATCGTCCCCGGGAAAATCTGGCTGTCCTGCGTCACGATGCTGATCTGCTGCCGCAGCGATGTCAGCGACACGGTGCGAATGTCGGCGCCGTCCACCAGTATCCGTCCGGAATCCGGATGATAGAACCGTTCCAGCAGATGCAGCAGCGTTGTCTTTCCGCTGCCGTTGCGGCCGACGATGGCGACCGATTGCCCCTTGGGCACGACCAGGCTCACGCCGTTGACCGCGGGCGAAGATGAATTGCGGTACGTGAAGATTATGTCCTGAAATTCGATGGCCCTGGCCAGCGGCGGTAATTTGCGCGGTACGACCGCGCCGCCCATCGCCGATTCCGCCAATAGTTTGCCCACCTCGCGCTCCGGGGGAATGTCATACGTCTCGAACAATCGCGCGGCGGCGGCGTTGGCTTTCTGAAGGGCGTTGTTTACCTTGCTCGCCTTGCGCAGTGAATCTGCAATGATTGCCAGGGCGAACATCACGGCGATGAATTTGTTTTTATCCAGCGTGTGCCATTCCGTAATCATCAGGGCAGCCATCAGCACCACCATTCCCGCCATTGCCAGGATCATCGTTTCCATCACGGGCGAGCTGAACGCATCGATACGGCTCATTCTGATCTGCTCGCCCACAAGCGTGTCCAGAATTCTGCCATAGCGCCGTCGCTCGAATTTCTCGGCGTTGTATCCCTTCACCACGCGAATGCCCACCAATGTTCCCTCGATTTGCCCCAGAAGGACCGATGAAGACCTCAGCGCCGCTCGGCTGGCGCGGCGCATCTTCTTTCCAAACTTTCGCATCATGATTGCCATCAATGGCGCCAACACTACGATGAACATCGTTAAAATCCAGTTCGTATTCAGCGCCCACACGAACGCCATGAACGCCTTGATCGGTTCCTGAATGCTCTGCCCAAGAACGGTCTTGAACCCGTCCTGCAGATTGTCCACATCAGTAACCAGTCGGCTGGTAACATCGCTGGCGCCATGCTGCCCGAAAGATGACATGGGAATCCGAAGCACCCGGTCATACAGCCGCTGACGAACGTCATTGGCGGCCAAAATTGCGGCCTGATCCGACAGATGCTCTTGGAAAAAACGCGCCACGTTACCCAGCAGCGCGATTCCTCCGAGGATCGCGAATACCACCGCGACCGCCCGCACCGGACGGATCGGCATCATGTCGGCCATTTTAAAAAGCTCCGAGTCATACCATTTGGGTGGCTGCAGCTTCACGAGGACTTTCCTATGGGCCAGTGTCAGCATCACCTCATTCCCGCCTGTGGTGGCGGCTGGTGGAACGGCGACCCACGCGATGTTCCGAAGTATCTCACCCGCATGATATGACTGGGCGTTCACAGGATCGTCGGAAGTTGCCGGAAACGGGCTCGGCGGAATTCCGGCAGGCGTTTGCGATCCGATGACTGTGTCCCCAACCACAAGGCTCGCGCTCCTGGCCGGATCACCGGAAACCTGTGCGATGAGCACCGAAGTGGAGACCGAATCGAACTTCACATTGAGCCGAATCTCCACCGCCCTGCGATAGATCCATGATTGCAGCGTGTCGCCGTTGAAAAGCACGTTCAAAATCGGAATCATCGTCGTCAGGCCGCCCGCCATCGCCAAGCCGACAAAAAATGCCGCGACAACGGAAATGGTCACCTTGGCGCGATACGGCCAGAGATACCGGCAGGCGCGCCAGAAATGGCGATGGCTTTTGTCCTTGTGTCGGGTCCGATCACTCATTTCGAAATAGCCTCATTGGGGGCGAAATACCCTCATCGGGCAAACCCAACAGGATAGGATAGAAATGGCAAGGACGCCACGGCTACCCTGTTCGGGGTAATTGCAATCCAGGGCAATCCTCACTGCCTTACCCATTTCGCCAGCAGTTCCGAGCGGCTGTTGACGTTGAATCGCTTGTAAAGCGATTTGACGTACACATGCACGGTGTGGCGGCTGATGCTCAGGCAGGCGGCGATTTGTTTTTCAGCATTCCCGGCCAGCAGAAGGTCGAGCGTTTGCCGCTGCCGTCTCGAAAGCGGTGGGCCGGTCAGGGCGCGCTTGCCTTCCAGAACCTGTTCCCCCAGTAGCGAGCAGAACATCGCCACCAGCCGCCGCCGACGCGCTACGCCGTCGCCGTTGAACGGCGTCGTCACCGTGCTGGAAGCGCGCATCATCGCGGAGATATCGCCCAACCGGTTGGAATGCTTTTTCCGCATCGCATCACCGCAAGAGGGGAATTGCCGGGCCAACGAGCAGGTCAATAAAATAACACTCGAAGGATTCAAATTGAAGGAGGCATTGATGCCGCATGAGGAGCCATCGTCGGATTGTTGGGTGGATGTGTTCGAATCGGATTATTTCATGGGCCGGCGAAGGCGGCTCACGGGACCGCAGAAATTACGGAAATTGCAGGCTAAAAGCCTGATCGTCGGCCCTAAAGCGACCGTGGTCATATCCGTTTATCACGACAATCGCCCCTCCATCATCAAGCTCAACGCCAATCGTCTCGTCCCCGATTTGAACAAGTCCACGGGCGCCGCCATCCTCAGCGATGTGGTGGTCGAATCTCTCGAATGATGAGATCGCCACCCACCCCCGTTTAGCGGCCGCACTCGTGCGGCGTTTTATTTATTCTCACCCGGCGCCGGATACTTCGCCCTCTCCCCGCGCAGCACCGCAACCACATCGCGCACCACCCAACTCATATTCTCCAGCGCCGTGTGCGTCCTCGCCGCCAGATGCGGCGTCAGCAGAACGTTCTTCAATCCCAGCAACGGAAAATCCTCCTTGGGCGGCTCCGGCGAATAAACATCCAGCGCCGCCCCGAAGAGGCGCTTCTCATGGATCGCCGCCGCCAAAGCCGTTGCATCCAGCACTTCGCCCCGACTGGTGTTGATCAGCACGGCCGTGGGCTTCAGCATCGCGATCTGTTTTCGCCCAATCAGATTTTCGTTGCCCGGCCGCATGTCCACATGAACGGTGAGAATATCCGCTTCGCCGTACAACGCATCTTTTTGAACCGCGGTCGCCGGAAAATCCAGCCCCGAGACTGATATCAGATCGTTGTAAATCACCCGCATGCCAAATCCGTTTGCCGCGATGTGGCCCACGCGCTTTCCCACCCGCCCCATGCCCAGGATGCCGATCGTCAGCTCATTGAGCTGCCGCCCGCGCACTGTGTCGCGAATCCGTTTGAATTCTTTCGGCTGATAGACGACATCGGAAAAAAATTCCCACGGACGGAGAAGCTGCAGAATATATCCAAAAACAAAATCCCCAACGGCCAGAGTATTGGCATCCGGCGTGTAGACCACTTCAATTCCGCGCCGGCGGCATTCGGCCACATCAATATTCTCAAGCCCCACACCCCCTCGACCCACCACTTTCAACTTCGGCGCGCGGTCCAGCAGTGCCGCGTTCACTTTCGTGTAAGTGCGCACCAGCAACCCTTCAGCCTCAGCCAAAACGTCAATAAATCGCGCATCTTCCGCGGAAATCTCCACGACGCGCACCTGTTCCTTCAGCCACTGCAGCGGGCGGGCGTCCGACCCCTCCGTCACCACCACCAGCGGAGAATCTTTCTGCGGCATGAAACGAAGTGTACCAAAAAATCAGACCGCATAATTCCCGCACCTCTACTGCAACGGCCGGATTAAATTGCAGACTCGACACCCGCCCGGCGGCGTATATACTTTTCAACTGCACCACGCCCAGGTGGCGAAATTGGCAGACGCACTACTTTGAGGTGGTAGCGCCGCAAGGCGTGCAGGTTCAAATCCTGTCCTGGGCATTGACGACAAACGCCGCTAACAAAAACAGTTAGCGGCGTTTTGGCATCTACGGGGAGGTGCAATTACTACCAAAAAGCGACTGCCTCTACTACCAAAATCACAATTTGGCTTGAGAGCCGAGCCGCAAGTCATCGCCATCAACGGAAACCATGAGCGTTCGATCGAACCACCTCCTCTTCTTTTCTGTCGTTAGAACAT
>Ga0302324_100000974_pt1 | contig 71317 bp, 73 predicted proteins | sample Palsa_T0_1_FD_201949 | JGI IMG/M metagenome (GOLD analysis project Ga0302324, IMG submission 201949) | Peat permafrost microbial communities from Stordalen Mire near Abisko, Sweden - Palsa_T0_1 | ecosystem: Environmental > Terrestrial > Soil > Palsa > Peat permafrost | place: Sweden: Abisko...
CTTCTGGCGCGACCGTACCCACGGCTGTCGTCGAAGCCCTAGCCACCCGCTCGAGCGGCAACGCCTCGGCAGCGAGGTGGCCGTCAACTCCGCCGAGGCCGTCGTCTACGACAAGTACAACATCGAGCATGGAGACAACTGGGAGCTGGTCGAGTCGGTGGCGGGGCTATATAACCGACTCGTCATCTGGGACGCCAAGCTGTTCCACTCGGCCACCTCCTACGACGAGTTCGACGAAGTCCCGACCGGGACGCGGCTGGTCCAGCTGTTCTTCTTCGATGTCGACTGACACGCGGCCGGCCCGTCATTGAGCCCAGGCCTCGACCAGTGCCACCAGGGAACGCTCGACCACGTCGAGGAAGCGGCCGTCGGCGTCCGGGTCTCCATGGTCGAGCCAATTGAGGACGGCTTCGACGAGGAAGTCGACGCTCATGGGCGCGGCCCACTCGACCAGAGCGCCGTCCACCCGCTTGCCTAGGCGCGTGCGGGCGAAGTCGACCGAGGCACCCCGAACGTCGGCGGAGTACCGGGCGAACCTGGGCTCACGGGAAGAATGCTTCCAAAGGAGCCGGAATCCGTCCGGGTCGTGGCGGGCGACGGCGAGAAACGCAGGTCCGAAAACGCCGTGGCGCTGATCGCGATCCATGGCCGAACGCACCTCGGCGCCGAGCCGACCGGACACTTCCTCGAGGATGGCCCGGTACAGGTCCTCCTTGGAGTCGAAGTGGCGGTACACGATCAGCTTTGTCACGCCCGCCGAAACGGCGATGTCCTCCATCGACGTGGCCTCGAAACCGCCCGACGCGAACGCTCGGGCCGCGCCGGAGAGGATGACCTGACGGCGCTGCGCCCGGGGAAGCGGCCGGGTGGCCATCCGCACCATACGTGCTAGTGTACACTCTTGAGTATACCTGGGAGGGATCCGCCATGGCCAGCGAACAGCTCGAGTACAGCTTCGAGGAGATCCTGGCCGACCCCCCCATCGTCGAGCCCCTCCGGGCCGCTGGGCTCGAATGCCACGGGGGGTTTCTAGAGGACGGAACGTACGCCTCACCCCGCACCCTCAACCGACTGCCGGCGATCCGGGCCTGGCAGGACTCCCACCGAGAGGTGTTCGGAACCGAAATCCTCGACGCCCCGCTTGAGTCATGGCCGGGCAATTTCCCGAACCTGGGTCAGGCTCAGCTCCTGCTCGGCGAGGGGGTCCGCGACCCCATCGTGGCGCTCCTGACGCGCGTCGGCACCATCGAAGGCTTCGGAGCCGTGATCCGTCACCTGGCCCCCGCCGACATGCAGCCTTTCTTTGTCGAAGACGTGCGCGGCACTGCCATCGCCCACCTCGGCATGGGGTTGGTCGAGGCCCACGCGCGCGACGAAGCGGGCTGGGATGAGAAAGCCGGCCACGACAGGATGTGGTTCGCCGTGCGTGACATCGCCTTTGAACACCCGGTCACCGACGATCAGACAGCGGCGATCCTCCTGCGCATGGGGCTCGGCGGCGGAGCAGAGGGTCGCGACGAGAGGGCCGCCCGCTTTCAAGCCCAAAGGCTGTTCCCCGATCTTGACCTCGCCCTGGAGCTGCTCGTCGCCACCATGTGCCGGGTCCTTTTCATCGAAATAAAGGCATTCCACGTGTTCGCCTGGGCCGAAGCACTCCTGTCCAACGACGATCTGGTCGCGGGGGGCGGGGAGGCGGCCCGTATCGTCTCCTACATTCGCAGCGACGAAACCTCGCACGTCGACTACTTGCGCACCGCGCTTACCGAGATGCGCGATCGCACTTTCGTCGGCCTCTCGGGGAGTCGGTACAAAGGCACTGAGGTCGTCGGACGCCTTTGGGAAAAAGGTCTGACTGCGTCGATGGGGACGGTAGAGACCCAAAACCGGGCCGCCATCTCGGCTGAGGTGGAGGCCGCTTTGAGCGGGCATGGGCGCGGTGGCGAGATACTCGAACAGTTCCGGACGCTCGGTGACTGGCACCCCGAGGAGGCCGCGTGAAGTTCGGAATCTTCTACGAACACCAGCTGCCGCGTCCCTGGGACGACGACTCCGAGTTCCGTCTGCTGCAGAACGCGCTCGAGCAGTGTGAACTCGCCGACAAGCTCGGGATCGACTTCGTGTGGGAGGTCGAACACCACTTCTTGGAGGAGTACAGCCACTCGAGCGCGCCGGAAGTCTTCCTGGCCGCCGTCTCCCAACGAACCAAGGACATCCGACTCGGCCACGGCATCGTGCAGACCCCGCCACCCTTCAACCATCCGGCGCGAGTCGCCGAGCGCATCGCCACGCTGGACCTCGTGTCGAACGGCCGGGTGGAGTTCGGCACCGGCGAGGCGTCATCCGAAGCCGAACTCGGGGGCTTCGAGATCGACCCTTCGCTGAAGCGGCAGATGTGGGAGGAAGGCTTGCGCGTCGCGTTGCGTTGCATGACCGAGGCGCCCTTTACCGGCCACGCCGGACCCTGGGTGACCATGCCGCCCCGCAACGTCGTGCCCAAGCCGCGCCAGAAGCCGCACCCGCCCGTCTGGGTGGCCTGCAGCCGGCGCGACACCATCCACCTGGCCGCCCAAAAGGGGATCGGCGCCCTGACGTTCGCTTTCATCAACCCGGAGGAAGCCAGGCTCTGGGTCGACGACTACTACGCCACGCTCGAGAACGAATGTGTTCCGATCGGCGACGCGGTGAACCCCAACGTGGCGGCCGTTACCACTTTCATGTGTGCCGACACCGAACAAGAGGCCATGGACCGAGGCGTAGAGGGAGGCAATTTCTTCGGGTACTCCTTGGCCCACTACTACGTCTTCGGCCGGCACGCCCCGGCTCGCACCGACGTATGGGACGAGTACCAACGTCAGCGGGACGAAAACGGGTTCTCGATGGAGGCGGTTTTCCAGGCCGCGAACACCTCCAACCGCCTGGCGGCCAAAGCAACCGAGCAGGGTCAGTCCGGCTTGCGGGGCGCCATCGGCACTCCAGAGCAGATTCGCCAATACCTGGGCCGCTTCGAGGAGTGCGGGGTGGACCAGGTGGTGTTTGTCAGCCAGGCCGGGAAGAACCAGCACGAGCACATCATGGAGAGCCTCGAACTGTTCGGCCGGAAGGTTCTGCCCGAGTTCAAGGACCGCGACGAGAGAACCCAGAAGGACAAGAAGCAGCGACTCGCTCCGGTCATCGAAAGGTTGATGGCCCGCAAGCCGGCCGAGGACCACCCACCCCTCCCCGACCCGGACTACTCGTTCCCGGCCATCCCGTTGCAACACGCCGAGCGGCACGGCAGCGACCAGTTCTTCCAGCTCGTCGAGCGGCTCGGCAAGCCCGGGTAAACCTGGCTCCACCGACCGCATGCACTGCCACCCGGGCTGGCCAACGGTGCGCCCGAACCTCACGGATGCCGCTTTCGACGCGTTTCTCTCGTAGCTCTGTCGTTTTCTGCCACAATCCACCCGCAGCGACCGCGGCGCGAGTACCGTTTCCTGGCGAGCAGAGGGAGCTACCCGATGGCAAAATTCGATATCAACAAGTTCTCGACTCTGGACAAGGTGTTGGGAGGAGCGGCCGCACTTGCGCTGATCGCGCTCTTCCTGCCGTGGTACAGCGCCTCGGTGGGGCCTTACAGCGCGTCTACTTCCGGCTTCGGGAGCGGCTACGGAATACTTGGGGACCTGCTCCTCATCGCCGCCGGCGTGTATTTGGTACTACAGCGCTCCGGGGTCGACCTCTCGAAGGTGCCGGCCCCGCCGTCGGTGATCATCCTCGGCGCCTCCGCGCTCGGCACCCTCATCGTCATCATCAGGTGGGTCTCGTTGCCGAGCGGTGGCTTCCGTGACTTCCACTACGGCCCGAGTGCAGGCCTGTACATCGCCGTCATCTGCGGCGTGGCCGAGGTGGTGTGTGCGGTGATGACGTTCCGCAGCTCCGGCGACAAGCTTCCCTGGGCCGCCAAGCCGACGGACCCGCCCGTGACACCTCCCCCGGCGAGCTAACTACAGCCCGGCCGGGCTAGGCCCCGGCTCAGAAGTCGGAACCGCTTCAAGCTCTCCAGGTCAGAACGCCGGTGGCGCCGTCTACGGCCACGCAGAACGTCGTCGACGGGCATGACACCGACGCCAGGGTCTGGACATCGCTTACCGGGATGAACGGTGACCACGATGTCCCGTTGTATATGGCCGTGGCGTTGTTGTCCTGCCCCACGCCCATGCAGAACGTCGTCGTCGTGCATGACACTGCCGTGAAGCTGGTCGCGGCGCCGTCGGGCGAGTCGACAGACGCCTCCGTCGTCCACGACGTTCCGTTGTAGGTGTAGGAACCGCCGTCAGTACCCACCGCGACGCAGAACGACGCCGAAACGCACGACACGCCGGCAGGCGGACCCGTCCCGGTGTCCTCGGTTCCGTTCCAGAGGGCATGCACGGTGGACCACGACGAACCGTTGAAATAGAAGGCCCCGTTGCCGTCGACCGCCACGCAGAACGAGGCCGAGGGGCACGACACCGCGTTCATGATGGTGCCCTGGCTGGTCGTACCCGAGTTCGAGTCGACCGTCTGAGGACTAGACCAAGTCGTTCCGTTCCACGTCACGGCGCTGCCGTTGTTGTCCACGGCCACGCAGAACGAAGCGGAAGCACAAGACACGGCCTCGAGCTGGGCGGTGCCGTCGGCCGCTTTGAAACTCATCCAAGAGGACCCGTTGTAAGTGAAAGTGTTACCAGATGAGTCCACGGCCGCGCAGAAGTTGATCTCCGGACACGAAACCGACACCAGCGAGTTTCCCGAGTCGACCACGACGGGGTTCGACCAGGAGCTCCCGTTGTAAGTAAGCGCATTCCCGGGCGTGCCACTCTCGGTCTCGTCCGAGGATGGGGACGGGTTTCCATCCACCGCCACGCAAGCCGTCGTCGACGCGCATGAGATCGAAAGCACGCCGAGTCCCGGGTCGATTGATTGGGCCCCGGACCACTTGCCGCTGCCCGAAGCGGAGTTGGTCGGAGTCGGCTCGGACGGGCCCGAGGTCGAGGTGGCATTCGGGGGACTCGACTTGTGGCTGCTGCCACCTCCGCAACCACCGACGCCGGCTGCCACTAGCAGTCCAGCAGCAGCCACCACGACAAGCCGGGTCCGAGCCGCGCCACGTAGTTGGGAGGCATTCCGCATTCCCGTCCTCCTGTGTTGGTCAACTGATCTGAGATTACTGCTGGCCGGGTCGACGTGTCAGTTAGAGCCCGAGCCGAAACTACTTGCGCGGCTCCGACTATTTCACCCCACCTGATACTGAAGATTCGGCCTTCGGCCGCCCAAGTAGTTTCGGCGAGGCTCTTGGACAGCATGACATCCGACGAGGTTTCCGGCGCCGTAGCAATGGTCATGAGGCTCTTATTGAGGTGGCTGGTCCGGCTGCTCGCTTCCGGCGGGCTGGCGGTCGACGCTTACGTGCACGCCGATCTGGCCAGCCGGTACGACCCGATTCGGGCCTCGATCAGCCAGGGGAACCTGTTTCGGGCCGAGGCCGGGATCGCATCGCTGGCGGCATTGCTGGTCCTTGTCCTCCCCCGCCGCGAGATCTATGCCTTCGCGGTAGCCGTCGCCGCTAGTGCGCTCGCTGCGATCCTGCTTTATCGCTATGTCAACGTCGGGACCCTTGGACCCCTCCCGAACATGTACGAGCCGATCTGGTTCACCGAGAAGGCGGTCTCAGCCGCGGCTGAGGGCGTGGCCCTGATCGCAGCGCTGGTCGGGCTGGGCTTTACCCTGGTCACGCCCCGGCGGGCGAGAGAACCGGTGTCGGTCGCCCCAGGCGGTCAGGGCTGATCCTCCGCTTCGACTCTCGGGCCCGGACCGGCCACATGGAGAGCGCCAACAGGATCATCAAGGGGGCCGAGCCGGGGTCGGTGGCGCCACCGGCGGCTATGCCTCCGAGGTACTGGAAGCCCACCCAGAAGACCAGGCTCACGGCGATGCCGACCCCAAGCGCCCAACGGCGGGCTCGAGGGACTAGCACTCCGAGGCCTATGAGGACCTGCGCAACGGCCAAGCCGGCGCTGAGGGCCACGCCGTGGTGGAGAGCCACCGATCCCGTCACGTGGGCGACCGCCTCCAGCCACCGGGGCTGACCCTGCGAGTTCTCCTCGACATTGGCGACCAGGACTCGTCCCGATGGCATCGACCACGGGATCTGCAGCAGAGCCTGGCCGGCCCACAGGACGACCCAGGCCGCCATACCCGTGCGGCGACATACAGCAGACGTAGCCGCGTCGTCTGAGAACTGCGAACAACGGGAACGCGCCCGCGTCGGCCAGGCGAGGATCCCGAGGAGCGGATACAGAAGCACCGGACCCGGCGACCCAGAGGCGAGGAGGGCGAAGCCGGTCGGGATAGTTCCGAATCCTTCTCCGACCCACCAGACCCCGAGGGCCCAGGGGATCGATGCGACGATGGCGACTCGGTCGAATCGGCCTGCGATCAGAGCCAGGCCGAACGCGGCTTGGATGGCGACGAAGCACGAGTTCCACACCGCGGGGTGGGCGGCGATGATGTTGACGGCCCAGAAAATCGAGTGGTTGACCGGCATCGGCTGGCCCATGACCGACTGGGCCAGATCGGTGCGCCACCAGTCTGCGGTAAATGGGGCCGGCGCGGCCTGGAGCCCGGCGTCGAGGAGCCATAGCAGGCCCAACGCCACGCGGACCCGGCGTCGAGTGGGAGGAAGGAAGTGGGCCACGGCGTTCGACTGGCGCCAGAGTTGGCTGGCGCCGGGCGTCACTTGCGCAAGAGCCGGCCGGTCAGGATAGAGGCCTCGTAGAAGACGAGGAGGGGGACCGCCATGGCCGTGAAAGAGAAGGGGTCGTTGCTGGGCGTGATGACGGCGGCGACAGCGACTATGAGCACGATGGCGTAGCGACGCCACTTGCGCAGCTTGGCGCTGGAGAGAACCCCGACCAGCTGCAAGAACACCAGGATGACGGGGTAGGTAAAAGCGGCGCCGAACACGATGCAGCACAGCGCGTACAGCCCGAAGTACTTGCTGGGTGAGAACAGAGGAGCGATACCGCTGCCGCTCACGGTGATCATCCAGGCGATGGCCTTGGGGAAGATGATCACCGCGGTGGTAACCCCGAGGGCGAACAGGGCCACGGCCGAGGCGATGAACGGGCCCGCGTAGCGTCTCTCGGACTTGTGAAGTCCGGGGGTAACGAATCGCCAGAACTCCCAGAGGCACACCGGCGCCGCCAATACGACGCCGAGATAGGCCGAGATGGTGAGACGGGTCGTGAAACCTTCCAGCGGTGCGGTCGTGACCAGATTGCCACCCGAAATGTCCTTCTGCGGGTGGTGCAGCACGAAGTCGCGGTACGGGGCGATCATGAACGAGACGGCGTGGCTGTAGAAGAACCAGGCTACGACGGTTCCGACCGTGAGGGCAGCGACAGAGATGATGAGACGATGGCGCAGCTCGGTCAGATGCTCTGCCAGCGTCATCGCCGCTTGTCCATCCTCGTTGGATGGGGCCGCGTTGGCCGGGGGCGCTTCCTCGAGGATCGTCACGTCGATTTCACCGTTCAGTTGAAAGCCGGGTCATCGGGCGATGCGTTTCCGGCCAGGACAGAAGCGGTCGCCGGGGCGCCGTTGGGGACCGAAGACGGCGCCGTAGGCGGCGGCTTGAACTTGAAATCGGCAATGGCATCGGCGAGCGCCAATCGGGGCTGAGCGACGGCCTCGGTGATGGCGCTCCTCGGTTCGGCCACGGCGTCGAGGAGAGCCCCCCGAGGGTTCCTGAGGGCGTTCAGAGCGTCGGGGTGGACCTCGCTGGTGAGCCTGCGGATCTCAGCTCGGGCCCGGCCCAGCCCTCGGGCCACCTGGGGGATGCGTTCGGGTCCGAGGACAGCCAACGCGATGGTCATGACGACCAACAACTTCTCGGGACCGATATCGAACACCGTTAGCCTCCTTCGCCGGTTGAAAAACGTGCGTCGCTATGGCAGCGGTCAGGACGCGCTGTCGGCGCGCTCGGTACGGCTGGCCAAAAGCTCGTCCAGCTGCGACCTGGTAAGCGTGATCCGATCATCGGGCACCGCCGAGGGGATGGCAACCGCGGAAGGCGCGGTCTTCGGTTCTACCCCTTCGAACTCTGTGCGCGCCTTTCGGAACTCCTTACCGGCTTCGCCGAGGTTGCGGGCCAGCTTGGGGATGTGGCTGGCACCGAACAGAGCCACAAACGCGATGACTGCTACGACGATCCCGGTATCACTTATGAAGGCCAGCATTGGTCTGTCTCCTTGTCGTTCTAGGTTCGCTCAGGTCGGCGGCGCCGATCACGCTGAGAGGATGGCGAAAAAAGCGGCTCGCTCGTAGGTGTTCGTGGCGGACGCCGGTACAGATGACCAAAGTCCCAAGCGATTACGAAATTCGGGTCAAACAGTGGTGCTGGCCACCGGCCGGCTGGTGGGAGCGATACTCCCGCCGGCCGGCTCGATCGTCACCGCGAACGCGTCGGTCAAGTCGGTCGGGTCGAGAGTGAACGACGACGTGGTCGGATGCGTGCCCAGCAGGCCGACCGAGATCGATTGGCCGTCGATCATGGCCCACAGCTGGTAGGTCTTCTCGGACGGCAGCGGAGGAAGCCCGTCGTCGAAGAGGTAGGCCGCGCCAGATCGGAGGGAGACGACCTCGGCAGCTGGCCGGGGGTCGGCGTCGGTACTCTCGAGCACGACCCGGTTCGACGAGGGGTCGAGCAGAGCGTCGCGGGCGGCGGCCGACAGACTCTGACTCCCGGCGGCACCGGCCGGTTGATTTGGTCCGCGGTCCAGTCGCCCCAAGGCCGCCCCGAGAACGGAAAAGGCCAGCGCGGCGGCCGCCATCAGGGCGCCGGCGCGCAAACCGAGACGATGCCGACGGCTAGGACCGATCGAGCGCCCGACCCACGCCGAACGCTCGAGTTGCGGGAAGGCCGGTCCCTCGGGAGCGGGCTGTTGTATGCGGGTCTCGATCGCTTTCCACATTTCTGCGGGTGCGTCCCCGCCCGTGTTGGCGAGCATCGCCGCCGCCTGCTGATGTCGAGTGACCTCGTCCCGGCAGCGGGGACAGTCGACCAAATGCGCTCTGACGGCGGCCGCCTCGAAGGGGTCGAGGGCGTCGAGCGCGAACGGGCCGAGCAACTCCCCGATCGCGTCGTGGCCCAAGGTCGCATCGTTAGCACCGCCCGGCTCGACCATCTCGACTGCTGATTCGACGCCGACACCCGTCACGGATGTGGATGGCGTCCGTTTTTGCGCGTGTCCGGTCCGATTCCAATCCGGGATGCCCGTCGGCTTCGAAAGGTAATGAAAGTCCGACCACACAGCCCACCCCCCGGAAAGTGCCACGACCACATGCGCCCGTCCAAGCTGCTTCTCCCACTACTCACCTTGATCATCTCTGCCGGCGCCCTCGGCGCTTGCGGGAGCTCGAAAGCGGGAAGCCCTTCGGCGGCGGCGGTATCGGGCACTTCCATCACGATCAAGAACTTCGCGTTCTCGCCCGCCAGCCTGAGCGTCAGCCCCGGAGCCCGCCTGACCGTGCACAACGAAGACGCCGCCACCCACACCGTCACGTCCGTCTCCAACGCGTTCAACACGGGCAACGTCGCCCCCGGCGCCACGGTGACTTTCACGGCGCCGACCACCCCAGGCACCTACGCCTACATCTGCATGATCCACCAGTTCATGCACGGCACCCTCGTCGTGACCTGACCCCCACTCACCCACCACCCGACCAACCCAACACAAGGAGCAACCCGCAATGCCCATAGATGACAGGGCCCTCGGCGAACTCGTCGAGCAATCCCAAGACCTTCACTCCGACGCCATGCGCGCCACGGATCAATCCCTCGACGAGCTGGTAGAGCTCGGCCACGAACAGCGGGCTCGAGGCGAGATCGACCCCGACCTGTCAATGCAGAGTGCGATCGCTCATCAGAACGGGATCCGCAAGGGTCTCGCCGGTGGCGGCGCCCTCGCCGCTACTGCGTTCGGCGCCACCTTGCTGGGTCTGGCGGCATCCCCCGCTTTCGCCGACACGCCGACGGACATCCAGATGCTCCAGACCTCGGCGTCGATCGAGAACCTGGCCGTGAGCACCTACAAGACGGCGCTGACGCTCCCCTACATCGGCGGGTCGTCAGCCAATGGAGTGGTCAAGGCCTTCGCCCAGACCACCATGGCTCAGCACGCCCAGCACGGACAGGCTTTCAACTCCGCAGCCCAGGCGCTCGGCGGCCAGGCACAGAGCATGGCCGACCCGAAGTACGTGCCGGTCGTGAACGCGGCGGTCGCCTCCATCGTCAAGGAATCGGCTTCGGCCGGGGCTCTCGCCGTAGTCGGCCTGGCCATGACTTTGGAGAACGTCGCCGCCGAGACCTACGTGGCGAACTGCTCGCTGTACGGCGACTCCAACGCCAAGAAGATCACGGCTTCGATCATGGGCGTCGAAGCCCAACACGTCGCGGTCCTGATCGCGGTCAAGGCCCTTCTCAGCGCAGGCGCCCCGCAGCTGATCGCGCTCAGCCCGATGGTGGTCGAAAGCCTCCCAGCGGTCGCAGGCAGCATCGGCTTTCCCAACAGCTTCTACCCCACTAGCAGCGCCAGCCCGGCCAGCGAAGGAGCGCTCTCATGAGCACGTACAACGACCACATGTCCGACGCCGAACTGGCTGCCATGACAGACCAGCTCGACCAGATGCACCGCGATCAGGCCCTGCCGGCCATGCAAGCGGCCGTAACCGAATGGATCGAGTCCTTCAAGGCGGCCGGTCAAGGCGTGAGCCACAAGATCAGCAGCCGTCGCACCTTCATCCTGGGCGCGGCGGGGATCGGAGCCGGAGGGGCCCTGCTCGCCGCCTGCGGATCGTCGTCGAAGTCCGCCTCATCCGCCACGACTCTCCCGACGCCGACCACGACCTCCGGTTCGCTCACCGGCGACCTGGCCGTGGCCGCCACCGCGGCCAGCCTGGAGAACCTGGGCGTCTACGCCTACAAGGCCGGTCTGGCTGCGGCGACTGCCGGCAAGCTCGGAAAGGTGCCCCCGGCGGTAGCCACGTTCGCGGAAACGGCGATGAAGCAGCATCAGGATCACGCCGCGGCCTGGAACTCGGCGTTGACCGCAGCCGGCAAGACCGCCGTCTCTGTCACTGACCCGGCTCTCACGCCCACCGTCAACCAGAAGTTCGGCCAGGTCACCAACGCCACCGAGCTGGCGCAGCTGGCGCTTCTGATCGAGAACATAGCGGCCCAGACCTACCAGAACGCCATCCCGGCCTTGAGCGCATCCAGCTCGATCGCCGTTGCCGCCACCATCCACCCGGTCGAGATGCAACACGCGGCCATCCTTTACTACGTGTTGGGCCAGTACCCCGGCATTCAAGGCAGCCAGGCCAACATGTTCAGTACCGGCAGCCCCCTGGCGTTCAACCCGACCGCGCTCGCCCGGCCGGCGAGCGACTACACCGGCAGCTGAGCTTCCCCGATGCGACCGCAGCCCGGGTCTCCTCGCCCGGGCTGCGGTCGTGTCCTGCTGCTCGCGAACCCAGGCCGGTGCCGGTGACCTCGGCTCAGACGCCCGCTTTCGCTCCGGGCACCGCCTCGAGCTCAGGTGCTTGGAGTTGGCGGGCCCGCAGCAGGTGGTAGAGAAGGATCAGTTGCACCACCGCCAGCGACTCGCTGCGCAAGCCCGGTTCGATGACACCCAGCTCCTCGGGGAACGAGTCGTGGATCCCGAGCGACTCCCAGATCGCTTCCTCTACCCGCCGCGATGTCTCCCGCGTGGCGTAACCGTGCACGTGCAGCGCGTCTACAGGCTTGCCGTCATCATCGCGGATGAGCTTGACGTGAATGGCCTGGCGGACGTCGTCGCCGAGCAGGGCGGACAGGTCCGGATGGGGGGCGGTGGGCCTCAGCAGGACGGTGGCGGACAGCAGTGAGCGCTCGGCTTCCCCTCGTTGTTCGATGGGGGCAAAGCGCACGACGACGTCCGCCCACTTGCGCTGCGGTCGGATGAAAGCCGCCGAATCCGGTTCCCGTTTGTCCAGATCGGATAGAACCTGCTCCTCGGTATAACCGCGGTCCCGAGTGTCGCGCGTCACCTTCCACTCCCGGCGAATCTCCTCAGGCGGATCGAGGTAGACCGACAGATCGAAGCAAGCACGCGACAGACGACTGTGCAGCGGCAACAAGCCCTCGACTATCACGTTGCCGGCGGGTTCGACTAGCACGGGGCGATCGAGCGTCCCGGTGCGGTGGTTGTACACGGGTTTGAGGATGGGCTCTCCGGTTGCCAGCAACTGCAAGTGTTGCTCCATGATGTTGAGATAGTTGCCGGCCGGGTGGAGGGGAGTAAACGGGAGTACTTTCCGTTCCTCGCGGTCGTACCGGTGGTAGTCATCGACGCAGAGGGAACTGACCCCGAGGTCACCGAGGGCCTTGACCAGACCCCGGGTAAGGGTTGTCTTACCGGCAGCACTGTCTCCCGCGATGGCGACCATCACCGGAATGGCTCGTTCGCCTGTGAGACGCCTCAGTGCTACCGACTTTCGGCTCATGACCGGGCCGGCTCGTTCACTTCGGATCAAAGGTGGCACGAGAGAGGGTCACCCAGGCAACCGTACAGAACCGATGACAGATCGCCATCCCCCGGTCCGGGGAGCGGCCGAGGGACTCTCCCCAACTCAGATATCCCCCATGCGGGGGATGAAACTGCACGTAGCATCGGATCGTGGTGGCCGACCGGCCTGACTATTCCGCTCCCAGCCAACCCATCCGGCTCCTGCTGGTCGACGACCACCAGATGGTGCTCGATGGCCTGACTGCCATGCTCCGGCCTCACTCCGAACAGGCTGTGGTGGTCGCCACCACCACTGAGGCCCGTGAGGCCTGTCGACTGGCGGTCGAAGCTCGGCCCGACATTGCACTGGTCGATGTGCGAATGCCGTCACTGAGCGGGCTGGAGTTGTGTTCGGAACTGGCGCGAGTAGCGCCGGAGACCAAGGTCGTGCTGCTGACGGTTTACGACGACGAGCAGTACCTGCTCGAAGGGCTACGGGCCGGGGCGGCCGGCTATCTGACCAAGCAGGTATTGGCCGAGGAACTCCTCGCCCATCTGGCCCGGGTGGTGGAAGGCGAAATCGTGATCGACCCGACCCTCGCCGGGCGAGTAGCCCTTTCGGCGGCTCGCCTTCAGAGGGGCGAATTCTGGCCCGGCGCCCTTCTGGGGCTGACCCGGCGTGAGAGCGAGGTCCTGGAGCTCATGGCCCACGGCCACTCCAACCGGTCGATCGCCGCCCGCCTGGTGCTGGGCGAAGAGACGATCAAGACCCATGCCAGCTCGATCTACCGCAAGCTCGGCGTCGCTGATCGCGGCCAGGCCGTCGCCTTCGCTCTCCGGGAAGGAGTATTCGTGTGACCGGCGAGCGGTCCGATAGATACGCCGCAGAGGTGGCGTGGACGGACCTGCTGCGCGGCATCGTCTCCATCGCCGGCGAGGAACGACAGCTTCGCTCGGTGCTGCGCCAGACGGCCCGGCTGGTCGTCGCCGCGACCGGCGCCGACGCCTGCTTCGTCCACGTAGTCGATCACGACGCCCGCGAAGTCGTCTTGATGGGCGCCACGCCGGACGAGTTCGACGAGCTGGCCGGAACCATCCGTCTGGCCTTCGACGAGGGCGTCGCCGGATGGGTTGCCGAGCACGGACAGCCAGCGGTGATCGACGACAAATGGTCCGACCCCCGTTATCGCTACATCCCGGCCCTGCGGGGCGAAGACTTCACTTCATTGGTCTCGGTACCCCTGTTGCGCCCACCGGGCGTCGTGGTGGGAGTGCTCAACGTCCACGCTCACGACGTCGGCCACTTCGCCGTGGATATCGTGGCGCGCCTCGAGGAGGTCGCCAGCCTGCTGGCGGGAATCGTTGAGGCGGCCCTGCTGCACGAGCAGCTGCGGGTACGCGAGGAGCAGCTCGAGCGCTTCGCGGCGCGCACCATCGAAATGCAGGAGCTGGACCGGCGCCGGATCGCCGGGGACATCCACGACGGGATCAGCCAGCGCCTGGTCAGTGCGTGGTACCACCTCCGAGCCGCGGGGTCGCTCACCACGGAGGAGACGATCAGCACGGAGCTGGGGCTCGTTGACGGCCTGCTGTCGGGAGCCCTCGACGAAGCCAGGCGTGCGATCACCGGTCTCCGGCCGTCGATCCTCGACGACCTCGGGCTTACCGCCGCACTCCACTCCCTGGCGGGCAGCGCCGGCGACTTCACGGTCGAACTCGACCTGCAAGAGTGCGACCTGCCTGCGCACGTGGAGACTTCGATCTACCGCATCACCCAAGAGGCGTTGCAGAACGTGGTCAAGCACGCCGGCGCGTCCAGCGTCGAGTTGTCCCTGCACGCCAGTGAGGACGGTGGCATCGTGCTGACCGTAGGAGATGACGGCGTCGGGTTCTGCCCTAGCTCGGCTGCTGGTCCGCTCAGCTTCGGGCTGAGTGGCATGCAGGAAAGAGCCACCCTCCTGGGTGGCAACCTCCACGTGCGCTCGGGCCCCGGGGAGGGGACGACGTTGTGCATGCGCCTTCCGCCGTCAGTGCTCTCGGGATCGCCGGACGACCAGCTCCGCTTCTAGCTGGCCAGGACCCGTCGCCCTTCTCCCGTCGGGGCGAAGCCGGCCACGGATGAGAGCATCGAGCGGGCCGCCAGGCAGGCCGTCGGTGTGAGGCCGGTGCCCGCCGCGGCAACGAGGTGCCAGGGCCGGTCGAGCGGCGTGCCGCGGCAGTCGTACACGGCGAGCGATCCAGACGCCAAAGAGTCGGCGACCGCGTCGATCGAGATCAGCCCCACGCCGAGACCCGCGATGGCCGCCTGTTCGACGGCACCGTTGGACCCGAGAATCATTCGTGGAGGATCGAGACCGAGTTGGTCCAGCAGCTCGTCGGTGGCCTCCCGGGTACCAGACCCCTCCTCCCGCAGGAGCCAGGTCGCAGCGCGGAGGACCTCGAAGCTGGACCGGCGATGGCGCGTCTCGATGGGGGCCAGGCCGACGTTGGGCCCCACCACCACGAGGCGGTTGGCGGCTCGGCCCAACGTGCGGGTTCGCAGAGCCGGCGGCGGGCGCCCAGCTACAACGAGGTCAGCGTCGCCGTCACCAAGGGCACGCCAGACGCTGGTCCGGTTGCCGACCTGCACCGACACCTCCACCTCGGGGTACTGCCGGCGGAATCCAGCCAGCAGCGGCAGGAGCATGCGCTCCGCGGCGGTGGTCACCGACGTGATCCGCACGGCCCCACGGCTCGGTTCGACGATGCTCCGCGCCTCCCGGACTCCGTTCTCGACGAGCGCCAGTCCGGCCCGGACCGATGAGACGAAGGCGCTACCGGCGGGCGTGAAGCGCAGGCCCCGCCCGCTGCGCCCGACCAACTCGACGCCCAGCTCGCGCTCCAGGCTCGCCATCGACGCGGAGACGGCGGGCTGTGAAACCCGGAGAACCTCCGAGGCGCCGCGCACCGACCCGGCGTCAAAGACGGCAAGCACGGTCCTCAACTGAGTCAGAGTCATAAGTAATAACTTATCAATAGGTAGTAAATACATCATAGACAGGTCACTGAAGCCCTGCGACACTGAGGGGCGTGAAGACCATGATCGACGATGCGCCGGCGGATGCTCGCTGGACCGCGGGGGTGCTTTCCTACAAGGAGATGGGCTACTGGCGGCCGGACTACGAACCCGGCGACACCGACATCCTGGCCGCCTTCCGCATCACTCCCCAACCGGGTGTGGATCCCGAAGAGGCGGGCGCGGCCGTAGCCGGTGAATCGTCAACGGCGACGTGGACCGTGGTGTGGACCGACCGCTTGACCGATCACGCTCGCTATCAAGGGAAGTGCTACCGGGTCGACCCGGTACCCGGCAATCCTGAGCAATGGATCGCCTACATCGCCTACGACCTCGACCTGTTCGAGGAGGGGTCGATCGCCAACATGACGTCGTCGATCATCGGCAACGTGTTCGGCTTCAAGGCTCTCAAGGCCCTGCGCCTCGAAGACCTTCGTATTCCTGTCGCCTACGTCAAGACATTCGACGGACCACCTCACGGGATCGTCGCCGAGCGGGAAATGCTCAACAAGTACGGACGGCCCCTCATCGGCTGCACGGTCAAGCCCAAGCTGGGGTTATCGGCGCGCAACTACGGCCGGGTCGTCTACGAGGGACTGCGGGGCGGCCTGGACTTCACCAAAGACGACGAGAACATCAACAGCCAACCGTTTATGCGTTGGCGGGAACGATTCCTGTACTGCATGGAGGCCGTCGAGCAGGCCCAAGAACGCACCGGCGAGATCAAAGGCCACTACATGAACGTCACCGGCCCCAGCATGGAGGACATGTACGAGCGGGCCGACTTCGCCAAGGAGCTCAGCAGCAACATCGTGATGATGGACCTCACCGTCGGATACACGGCGATGACGTCGATGTCGAGGTGGGCCCGGCGCAACGGGGTCCTGCTCCACCTGCACCGCGCCGGGCACGGCACCTACACCCGTCAGAAGACCCACGGCGTTTCATTTCGGGTCATCGCCAAGTGGTGCCGGTTGCTGGGCGTGGACCACCTGCACGCCGGCACCGTCGTCGGCAAGCTCGAGGGCGACCCCAACATGGTCGCCGGCTACTACGACACCTTGCGCGACGACGTGATCCCGGCCAATCTGGCCCACGGGATCTACTTCGACCAGCGCTGGGCGTCGATGCCGGGGGTCATGCCGGTCGCTTCGGGTGGGATCCATGCCGGCCAGGCTCATCAACTCCTCCACTACCTGGGTGAGGACTGCATCCTTCAATTCGGCGGCGGGACGATCGGACACCCGATGGGCATCGCCGCGGGTGCCACGGCCAACCGTGTCGCGGTCGAAGCCATCATCAAGGCCCGCAACGAAGGATGCGACGTCCTCGGCGATGGCGAACGGATACTCCGCCACGCCGCCAAGTCGAGCCCGGAGCTGTCGGCTGCTCTCGACACTTGGGGATCGGTGACTTTCGACTACGAGTCCACCGACACTCCCGACGTGGTCGCCACGCCTTCGTGACCGAAAGGAACGTGATGATCACCCAGGGCACTTTTTCTCAGCTTCCCCAGTTCGACGACTCAGACATTGAAGCCCAGTTGCGCTACGCCATCGGGCAGGGCTGGGCCATCTCCATCGAGATGACCGATGACCCCCACCCGCGAAACCTGTTCTGGGACCTGTGGGGACTGCCGATGTTCGACTTGACCGACCCGCGCGCCGCGCTCGACGAGATCCACGAATGCTGCGAGGCGTTCCCCCGCCACTACGTCAAGGTCAACGCGTTCGACGCCCGCAAGGGGCGGGAGACCATCGCCCTCAGCTTCGTGGTACAGCGACCGCCGGGCGACGAGCCCGGCTTCCAACTGGAGCGTGGCCACGGCCCCGGCCGCACGACCCACCATGCCCTCACGGCCTACTCGACCCGACGGCCTCACGGTGACCGCTACCAATAGCGGCTCGGGCTTCACCATGCCCCGACCGGGATCGGCCGCCGCGGCCGGGCCGACTCTGGCCCTACCCGAGGCCGAGGGTGCCGATATGCACGCCGCGGGTACAGCCGCGGAGGGTCCCCTGCCGGTCGGCGCCACCGTCGACCTGGCCTCGCTGGGATCCGAGCTGGGCATCCGCCGCCCGCTCGACCAACTCGACGAGCAGCTGGTCGGACTCGAGACGGTCAAGCGGCGACTCGGCGAGATCGGTGCCCTATTGCTCATCGACCGCCTTCGAGCCCGCTATGACCTTCGCTCTCCCAGACCCAACCTCCACATGTGCTTCGCAGGTCCACCGGGAACGGGGAAGACCACCGTGGCCACCAAGATGGCCGAGATCCTGCACGCCCTCGGCTACCTGCCCTCAGATCACCTCGTCACCGTCAGCCGGGAGGACCTGGTCGGACAGTTCGTGGGCCATACTGCGCCCAAGACCAAGGCGGTGGTCCAGCGGGCCATGGGTGGCGTTTTGTTCATCGACGAGGCTTACTCGCTGCACCGGCCGGACAACGAACGGGACTACGGCCAGGAGAGCATCGAGATCCTGCTGCAAACCATGGAGGAGCACCGGGACGACCTGGTCGTGATCCTGGCTGGTTACCGGGACCGCATGGACGGCTTCTTCTCGCTCAACCCCGGGCTGCGCTCGCGGATCGCCCACCATCTGGACTTCCTCGAGTTCACCGTCGACGACCTGGTCGAGATCGGTCACCGCATGCTGGCGGACCAAGGCTACGAGCTCGAGGAGGTGGCCGAGCCGGTGTTCCGGGACTATGTCGCCCGCCGCCGGAGTCAGCCGAACTTCGCCAACGCCCGCAGCATCCGCAACGCCATCGACCGAGCTCGGCTGCGCCAGGCCGCCAGGCTCGTCGCGGCGGGTGGGCGGGTGAACCGAGACTCACTCCGACTGATCACCAACGCCGATCTGCTCGCCAGCCGGGTCTTCGCCGAGCCCGAAGTCAGCGACGGGTGAGGACCGCCGCCATCCGGTCGTAGCGCGGGTCCTCGTCGCCGGCCATGCGAGCCGTCGGTATGGTCCCCCGGCAGCTCCCCTCCCCTCGGTTAGGTGGTCCCGACCTCGCAGCGGAAGCCGGCTTTCCGCAGCCGGCCGGTCAGAACGTGGCCCATCGCGGTGGCCGGCGTGAGGACACCCGACCTGTCGGGAAGCTGCGCCCGGTCCAGGGCGAGGCATAGGGCGCTCTCCCCGAGCATCACCGCGGTCGCCGAGTATCCCGGGTCTCCGTCGCCGGCTATGACGCCGTGATAGCGAGCTCCCTCGTTGGTGCCGGCATAGATGTCGCTCCGGAAGTACCCGCGTCGCTGCGTAGCCTCGCTCGGCCCGCCTCCGGGCTTGGGCAGAAATCGGTCGAGCACCGCCCGCGTCGGGGAGAAGCTCATGGCGGGCGCGCTCGCCCGCAAGGCGACGCCCATGCCGGTGGCAAGGATGGGACCGAAGGGCGCGGGGCCGCCCGCCATGGCCTCTTGGTACCTCAAGGAGCGCCCGTAGGCCCAGGCCTGCAGGGCGTTGCTGCGCCGGACGATGCGGGTGTTGAACGCACCCATGACGAACGGTCCGATCCATTCGCCCGCCATCGGGTCCCGCCGGGGCCGGAAGTTGTCGGACTGCGGCCCCATATCCGCCTCGCCAGCCCGGTCCGGGCTCAGGGCGTACGGGTCATCGATGATCTGCTGGCGGGTGGGATCGGCGCGTACCGCGTCAACCTGCGTACGCAGCGAGTCGATGGTCCCACCGCTCACTCCGCCTTTTCCTTTGGCCACCAGCAGCGCGTCGGTCAACGGCCCAGCGCCCGCAGCCCGCGCCGCCTCGTATACCATCAGCACCCCGAGGTCCGACGGGATCGAGTCGTATCCGCAGGAGTGTACGATCCGCGCTCCACTGGCTTCAGCGGCGGCGTGGTAGCGGTCGATGCTGCTGCGGACGAACAGGACCTCGCCGGTCAGGTCGGCGTAGTGGGTTCCCTCCCGGGCGCACGCCTCGGCCAGCGTCATCCCGTACTTGGCGTACGGCCCAACGGTCGTGCACACCACTTCTGCACCGGATGCCATTGCTCGCATAGCGTCGTGATCCTGCGAGTCAGCGACCACCAACGGCCAGGAAGCCGCCCCGGCGCCAAGGCCGTCTCGCACCGCCGCCAGCCGCCCCTGGCTCCGGCCTCCCAACGCAATCCGGGTCCCCGCTGGAGCCTGCTCCGACAGATATCGAGCCACCAAGCGTCCGACGAATCCTGTCGCGCCGTAAACGACGATGTGGTGGGTGCGATCTGGCCCGGCTCGGTCACTCATGCCGCCACGCTAGAGGCGAGCGACGGCGCATGTGATCAGAAAGTCTCCGTCGGCGAGTACTCCCAATGCTGGGTATCGAGACACGGAACTAACGTTGGACCGATGGGCATGTACAACCACACCGGGTTGGTCGTCAACGACCTGGAACGATCGAAGCGCTTCTACCAGGAGGTCTTCGGCTTCAAGTCCTGGTATGAGATCACCCCCCCTGACGATCCGACCGCCAAGCTCACCTGCCTCGCGCCACCGCTGCGGGTCACCGCCTCTTATCTGACCCTCGATCACTTCGTGCTCGAGCTGATGCACTATGGCGCGCCGGGTGCGACCGCGCCCTTCCGTCCGCGCACGATGAACGAGCCCGGGCTCACCCACCTGTCGATATCGGTCGACGACGTTCGGGCCACCGCCGAGCGGGTCGCCGAGTTCGGCGGTCAGATCATCGAGGAGAGTGACGTGGGCGCCGCCATCCTCGTCCGAGACCCCGACGGCCAGCTGCTCGAACTGCTCCCGTTGGCGTACAGGGGCAGTCTGCCGCCAAAGCCGTAGCCCGGCAACGGCTCGCCCACGTGGACCAGGGATGAGGCGTGAAACCAGCCCACGACACCGGTCCCTGTTCCACCGCACCGGTTGAGCCCGTTCCACTGGTCGAGACCCGGACATTCCTAGCGAGCCCGGCCATTGTCCGACTTGAAGCGATTCCCGACCTAGGGTGTGGGTAGAACTCGACGTGGCAGTGGCCGATCGGCACGCCCGCCCGAGCAGGGAGAAACGATGAAGGCAATAGGAGTTTTGACTACGGTCTGTCTAGTAGGGCTCGGTGCGGCTGCGGCCAGCTTCACGCTGGCTTCGCTACCCGACATCAAGCGGTACCTGCGAATCAGCCGCATGTAACAGATGCGCGTCGGGTGACGCAGCCGACCGGTCACGGCTGATGGAGCAACATGTGTCTATGGACAAGGTACGGCTACGAGCGGTGCGCGAAACGGATCTCGACACGCTCACCGCGAACGAAACGCCCGAATCAGACCCTTGGAACAACTTCGAAATCGGTGCGAGCAATCGATTTCACCGCCGCTTCGCCAACAACGGTGGAATCGGTGAAGGCTCTGGGATGCTCGTGGTCGAAACGACCGACGGGACGCTCGTGGGGTCCGTGAGTTGGTTCACCGTTCAGCACGGACCATCAGCTGCCTGCCGAGCGCTAAACATCGGAATCTCGCTGTTTGCCGAGCATCGAGGACGAGGGTACGGAACGGCGGCGCAGCGTCAGCTCGCTGACTATGTGTTCTCCAGCCAGCTCATCGAGCGAGTCGAGGCCGCCACCGACGTCGACAACATCGCAGAGCAGCGCGCCCTCGAAGCCGCCGGGTTCTCCCGGGAAGGAGTGTTGCGTCATGCGCAGTTCCGGGTGGGCGAATGGCGGGACCTCGTCCTCTACAGCCGACTTCGGGGCGACTGATCCTCGGAGACACACCGTGACCGGCTGCCAAGGCGCGATGGCGCAGCCTCTGGGGCCGCCGCCCGCACCCGTACCTAAAGGCCAGACGGACACTCGTTCCAAAGGTTGGCCAGGGCGGTCGGCAATTGCGTGATGGTGCCACAACCCTGGGTGCCCGGGAAGCCCTGGCTCGCAATCAGAGACCAGGTGCCGCCCTGCGGCTGGCTGAAGTACTTCATGGTGGCGCCATCGTCCTGCAAAGCGACGTCTTCGTTGACCGTGGCACCGGCGGTTGGAACGAATCGGGTCGCGGCGTAGAACCTCGTGGCGCACTCGCCATAGAAGAAGACGCCCGGCGCCGGGGCGATGTGGACGAGTCGAAGGGCACCGCCGGTAGCCACCTGGCCGTACGTCGAGGTGACTGCTGCTTTCACTGTGACCGTGGCCACCAGGTTCTGGCAGCCGCCGGTGGTCTGAGCCGGGGCCGTGGTAGTCACTACTACGGAACTGGATGTCGAGTTGACCGCCGTCGAAGTGGACGCCGCGGTCGTCGAGCTGGTCGATGTCGACTCGGAGGTCGTCGGGGCAGACGTAGTCTTTCCGGAACCGCAACCGCCGACCAGCAGGACCCCAGTGGACACCGCCAGCGCGGCCGACCACTTCGCCAATCCAGGTCTGAAGGCCAAGGTCGAGATCATACCGAGCGACCCGGGTTGGCCCAGCGTCACTCCCAAGACGCCCGAACCAGCCAGGCCCGCTCCCCGGTGACGACGCCGAGGTGGCGATCGTCACGGATGGGTATCTATGGACCCGTACGAGTCTTGACCGTCGCCTGGCTGGTCGTTACGTGAGGGTGAAGGTGGTCTTGACCTTGATGAGCGAGGTCGCTCCTTTGACCAGCATTTTGTGAGCGGTGTGGGCACCCGCTGTGGCTTTGGGAGGGATCGTGCCCGAGCAGCTGTAGGAGCCGTCGGGGAGGGCTGTGGTGGTGCAGACCGTGACCGATTTCGGTGATGCGAGGCCGGTCTTGTAGCTGACCTTGATCGTCTCGCCCGGCGTGAACCCTTGGCCTGAGACGGTCACCGAAGTTTTGGGGGGGCCCGAACTTGGTGACACGTTCGCGGTCGCCGGGATGATCACCGACACCGTGTTCGATCCAAAGTTGGCGGCATAGATGTTGTCGGTGATCTCGTCGACGGCCACTCCAGCAGGCTCGGAGCCGACCGGGACGGTGGCCTTCACGGCATTGGTGGCCCCGTCGATCACCGACACCGTGTTCGATCCTTCGTTGGTGGCATAGACGATGTCGGTGGCCTCGTCGACCGCCACCGCGCTGGTCTCGGAGCCGACCGGGACGGTGGTCTTCACGGCATTGGTGGCCCCGTCGATCACCGACACCGTGGCTGGTCCCGTTGAATAGTTGGCGGCATAGATGGTGTCGGTGGTCTCGTCGACGGCGACACCGTCGGGGGGCGAGCCGACAGACACGGTAGCGGTCACCGCGTTGGTGGGTCCGTCGATCACCGACACCGTGTTCGATAGATAGTTGGCCGCATAGATGGTGTCGCTGGTCTCGTCGACAGCCACCGCGATGGGCTCGCTGCCTACAGACACGGTCGCGGTCACGGTGTTGGTGGGCCCGTCGATCACCGACACGCTGTTCGATCCTGCTCCAAAGTTGGTGGCATAGATGGTGTCGGTGGTCTCGTCGACGGCCACTCCATAAGGCTCGGAGCCGACCGCGACAGTGGTGGTCACCGCGTTGGACGGCCCGTCGATGACCGACACCGTGTTCGATCCAAAGTTGGTGGCATAGATGGTATCGGTGGTCTCGTCGACGGCCACTCCATAAGGCTCGGAGCCGACAGCGATGGTGGCGGTCACGGTATTGGTCGCCTCGTCGATCACCGACACCGTGTTCGATCCTTCGTTGGTGACATAGACGGTACCGGTGGCCTCATCGACCGCCACCCCGACGGGGGCGGTGCCAACCGCGACGGAGAGCGTCGTAAAGGGGCTCGTATTCTCCGACGCCACGGCTGCAGGCCCGCCCCACAGCACCACTCCGGCCACCAACGCGCTCACCGCCGCGACCACCGACACAGAGGAGCCCAACGCCCACCGACCCCACCAGCGCCCGCCGCTCTGCGCTACACCAATCGTCGATCGAGGCATCCCGTCCCCTCCCCCGCCACCCCCGAACCAGGCCAGCCCACCGAGACCATACCCGTCCGATACCACCAAGGGCCAGAATCCTGACGACGAAGTACGGAACGGCCCGCGAACGACCCACCCCTGGAACCTGGCGCGGCTAGGCCTCAGCGCCGAGCTTCAGGTCCGTCGAGAAGGCGAGAGCTTCGGGGTAGTGGCCATACGTTGGAATGCGGGTATAGCCGCGACGCTCGTACAGGGTGGCCGCCTCTGGCTGTCGGGGCCCGGTCTCGAGAACGAGGCGGACGTAGCCGGCGGAGGCGGCCGCGTACTCAAGCGCTCTGAGGATTCGTCGAGCGAGTCCTTGCCGGCGATACTCCGGGCTCGTCCACATGCGCTTCACTTCACACACTCCTTCGCGGTGCGAACGGAAGCCGCCGCCGGCCGCCGTCGCCTCTCCGTCAACCAGTACAAGGAATAGCCCGCTAGGGGGATCGAACTCCTCGACGTGAGCGCGACTCAACTCGTCGTTGAGGCCGTAGCGGTGGTGATACTCCGCTTCGAGGCCAGCCAGCAGCGGACCGACCAGTCCGTCACTCAACCTGACTTCGCGCAGCTCCATGGCTGACATGATGACCGAACCGGAGCACCAGATCATCAACATTTTGAGCGAGCATCGAGCGTCCATGGCGACGCTCACGCGAGGTCCCTACGGGTAGGGCGCCGGTCGAAGTCTACGCGCTCGACTCTCGGGCGCCACCCTAGTGGGTAGAAATGACCTCCCGCTTCTTTGATGAGGATTCGCTTCCCATAGCTCCGGCTAGGGCCAGGCTAGACAGCCCGATGACCGCGAGCAGGGTAACGAGAAGCCAGCCGCCCGGTGGTATCCATTTGGCATCGCCGAGAAAGAACAATGATCCGTGAGAGCCGACGGCATAACGCCTTCCATTTCCGTATAGGGCCGCGGCATCCAAGGCGATCATCAGAGTAAGGCACACCCTCGGACCGACTCGGTCCACAAAGTCAGCCGACCATCCACTGACGGCGAGAAGAGGAATTGGTGCCAGTATTGCAAGGGTGTATCGGCTCTGGAACCCGTATCCACCGCGTGCTTCTACAAAGGTAACTCCAAAGGTAATGACCCCGGCCAGCACAGTACCTGTCAAGAGAGTGGATCGCGCGACTATGTCGATCCGCCGCCAAGCCACCGCCATTAGAACAACCACGACCAGGTCTCCGGCGATCCAAAGATCGCCCGGCGTCTTGGCGTCCAGCCATCCAAACTGGCTGAATACGCCCTGCACACCGCTCGCCATTCCTCGCAGGGCCTGAGACGCATAATGCGAGTACGAGATGGCACCTGACGCCTGAGGCGACCTTTGATAAGACACGGTCCAAGCGCCACTCGCGAGCGCTGACGCTGCTACTGACCCAAAGGCAATCGGCCTTTTCCGTGCCTCGCGAACCCACCACCGGGCGCTGCGCGTGAACGAGAGGACTAGGGCCAGGTCGAATACGACGAAGAGCGGTCCCATCGTTTTGGCGCTGGCCAGCGCCACCCCCGCGATAGCCCAGATGGCCCAGAGCGTGCGGGTCGGCGGACGCTCGGTGAGTGCGATGCTCACACAGACAAAGCAAATCGATGAGGCGACCTCGATCCCGTTGGTGGCTGCTGAGCTTGATAAATAGACTGTCAATGGACCGACTGCCAGGTACCAGGCCACCCTGGACCACGAGTGTCGAGCGCTCAGCCGGAACGATATCAGGAGAAAGAAGAGACAGATTAGGGCGGAGGCAACGCGTCCGGCGTAAATGGCGTCGGAAACATTCCCAGCCATCCGTTCTGCCGAGCCAAGCGGAATGTAGAGCAAGGGGTAGTAGGTTCCGACGTGACTCGACTCCGTCGCGGCTCCCAGAGAATAAGTGGGAGCACACGACGCTGGGACATCCGGCCTGAAGGCATAACACGGAGCTCTGTCTATGACAGCTAGGCGGCCCGGTAAGGTGAAGGACCGTGTGTTAGCTGTGGCGATATTGACTGTGGTGGTCTCGGCCACCGCCGAGCCGCGCCATTCACCCTCAGCGGCCGAGATCCCGCGGATCAGATGAGCAGCCTCGTCGGGTGATGACATGACCGGGGAGCTGAGAATCCAGGCCAGCAGAAGTGCGAATAACCCGAGAGCAGCGAAGAAACTCGAATCCCGTGGGGCCCGTCGTATCAGGTCACGCACGGTTCCACGAGGGTCGGAGCACCAGGCGGATTATATGGTCCATGGCTGTCGGAAGGTGCCTGGCTCTCCGGTTGTCGAAGCACCGGCCCCCTACAAGGCTGAGTTGTCCACGATCTCGGCGATTTCGACGAACTCAATCGCCGGTGCTACACCATAGAGTTCCGTCACTCGCTCTCGTAGTTCGTCCGAGAAGAAGCGCGCCGCGGCCTCCTGCGAGTCCCACACGTAGAAGTTGGTCGCTCGCTGCTGCTTCTCGTCAAACGTGAAGAACTTGAAGCGCAGACCGGCCATGCCCTCGAACATTCCACGCGCGTTGTGAGCGACGCCGACGACCCGAGCACGATCGAAGTCGCCGTCGTAGTTGAAGGTGACCTTTGCACCGATCACGGACCCCTCCTCCCTCGGGGGGCTGACAGTCCCACCCGTAGACCCCGACACTAATCGCCGGTCACCACCGGCCGGTCAGTTGCACGCGCGACCCAGGTGTTCATCTCGTAGCTGGCCCTATAGTCGGCGCTCGGTCTCTCGTGGCCGGGGTCCTGCTTGTCGCCCGCGGCTGTTTGGCCGGAAATCGTTTTTGGTCGACTGGGCGTTCTACTACCGTGCTCACAGAGTCCGCGAGGAGAAGGGAGGAGCCTGCGATGACGAGTTGTGCGCCCTGGCGGCCGCATGCGGCCGCATCCTTCCTTCCCGCCCCCGACTCGTAGGTCGTCTCTCGGGAACGGGCCCTTTCAAAGGAGCTCCACCCGCACATGTCTGCACCATCCCCCGACGCCTTGGTCGCGTATGGCTGGTCCGATCGCGTCGCCACCCTGTTCCATTCCGATCCCGCCGCCAGCTCAGGACGGCCCGGGCGAGTCATCCGCGTCGAGCGCGGTGCCGTCGCTGTGATCGACGGCAGCGGCACTGAACAACTCTGCGCACCCGCCGGCGTCCCCGCCGTAGGCGACTGGGTCGTCGTCGATGGCCAGCGGCTGGCTGCGGTTCTACCCCGCTGGTCGTCCTTGGACCGCAGGGACCCCGACACCGGTCGTGCGCAAGTCCTCGCCGCCAACGTCGACCTCGTTCTCGTCACGGTCCCCGGCGACCGTCCCAACTCCGCCCGGGCCGAGCGCGAGCTAGTCATCGCCTGGGAGAGCGGGGCCCGGGGGGTGGTCGTACTGACCAAGGCGGACCTGGCCACCAGCGGTCTGGTCGACAAGATGACCGCTCGGCTCGCCGGCGTCGAGGTAATCGCGACCAGCGCAGAAACGGGGGCCGGGATCGCAGAGCTGGCCGCCCTTATCACCCGCGACCGGACCGGCGTGCTGCTCGGCCCTTCCGGCGCTGGCAAGTCGAGACTTACCAACGCCCTGCTCGGCGAGCAACGCCAAGCCACCGGCGAAGTCCGCGCCGACGACCGGCGGGGCCGCCACACCACCACCTCAAGGCAACTGCTGCCCCTGCCCGGCGGCGGCGTGATCATCGACACCCCCGGGCTGCGCAGCCTTGGTTTGCTCTCGGCGGAGCGACTCGACCAGGTTTTCCCCGACATCGACGCGCTGGCCGCCGACTGCCGATTCGCCGACTGCGCCCACGGCATCGAGCCGGGCTGCGCTGTCACCGCCGCCGTGGCTTCCGGCGAGCTGCCAAGCCAGCGATTGGCCAGCTACAACAAGCTCGCACGGGAGGCCGCGGCCGAGCGACGGCGCACCGACCCCCTCGAGCGGCGAGACGCCAAGCGGGCCTGGAAGCAGCGGACCATGGACGCCCGCCGAAACGACAAGCGCCACCGCCCGAATCAGGACCGTCACTGACGAGGGTGGCCGTCTGGCCCACCCCATCAAGAAGCTGAGGGCCTCGATCGACTAATGATCAGTGGGCGAAGGCGCTGATCCCGATCACGAGGGCCACGACCGCGGCCATCACGGCCAGCGGGGCGAGCGGCTCCCGGCGGCGGACGGCCCGGATCGAGGCCATGAGGGGCAGGATGCCGATGAGAACGAAGTGCGTGGCCACCGCGATGACGACGTACAGGGCCGCCACCCCGATCGCCGTGAACGACGCCTGGTTGGGGCCCCCGGAGCCGAGGCCGCGCCGTGTCCTCCGGCCAGACCATGGGGGCTGGGGCGAGTAGCTACCGGCCGCGCCGTACGGCGCCGGTCCCGCCGGCGGGAATGGCGGCGGAGCCACCGGGTGCACGTGGTCGGTCCAGCGCGAACCGTCCCACCAACGGAGGGCGCCATCCGGATTGTCCGGATCCGGGTGCCAGCCCGCAGGTGCCGCCGCGCCCGTATCGCTCATCCCACCAGTATCGCCCATCGACAGGGGATGCTTGAGATCAGCGTTCAGATGTCCGCCGTCAGCGGCGGCACGTCGCTGGATATTGCTGGTGCGTCTAGGCGTGCAGCAGGCTGTCGATGCTGTCAGCTCAGCCCTTGGCGGTCTTAGCGCAGGGGAGGCTGGGGCTCGAGTGATAGGGAGACATCGTCGGTGGCCAGCCAGGCAGCTAGGGGGACGATCGGGAGAGGCATGGCCTTTATCCGCCTCGGCGATGGACCTCCGCTGGTCTTCCTACCCGGCTTATCCGCCCACCACCGCCCGCCCCATGGTCTGGACCACTGGGTGCAGGTCAAAGAGATCGAGCCGTTCACTCGCCGGCACGAGACGTGGTGGCTTCAGCGCCCGGTCGGACTCGAACCCGATGCCACGATGTCCGACCTGGCCACCAACTATGCCGACGCGCTGGCCGAGCAGTTCGACGGCCCGGTGGACGTTCTCGGCCACTCGACAGGGGGAAGCGTGGCGCTACAACTGGCAGCCGACCATCCGCTTGCAGTTAGGCGGTTGGTCCTCGTCAGCTCGGGGTGCCGGCTGGGCCCGGGCGGCCGGGAGGCACAACTGCAGATCGCCCGACTGTTGCGTCGCGACCGGCCCCGGCGAGCGGGAGCTGTAGTGATGTCAATGCTGGCCGCCGGGACGGCATCCCGACTGGCGATGGAGTGCATCGGATGGATCCTCGGGGCGGCGGTCATGGGAAACGGCGATCCCGATCTGCTAGCCACCATCAATGCCGAGGACGCCTTCGACCTGACCCAACGGCTCGACTCGATCAGTATTCCGGTCCTGGTCATCGGAGGGCAACGGGACGCCTTCTACACCGGCGGGGTGTTCGAGGAGACCGCGTCGCTGCTTCCCCGTAGCCGTGTCGTGCTCTGCCGGGGGAAAGGACACATGCGGGCGGCGAACCCCCGAGTGGTCCAGGAGGTGTTGTCGTTCCTCGAGGATGCTGCTGGATCGAACCCAGACTGACCTGAACCGGGTGCTGCTGGCGCGGCCGACATGGGTTCTCCTCTCGGGCCAGCCGAAGACTGTTCGCGGGTGCGGGGTGTCTGTCCTGAGACTGCGCGAGCGAGGTGGGGCCTTCACCCATAACAATCCGTCCTGCGCTGCCATGGCCTTCGACCAGGCCAGCAACGGCACCTAGGACGAATCGTCATCTGGTCAGCACTCTGACGGGCGCCGCGAACACCGAGGCACTGCCGGGCGAGCCCGAGACCGCGCTGCCCCAGCTGATCACCAGTGAGGACGGTGAGAAGGTCACGATCCCGAAGGTGTCGCCGGGGAAAACGTTCGGGTTACCGAACTGCTGCGAGATCCGCGCCGGATGTGACAGCCATCCACCGGCGCCGCGGTCGACACTGACCGAGAACGTCCGTAGGAAGAGCGCGTAGCCGCGCCGGTTGCTGCTGCTCAGCCAAGCTACGTAGGCTTCGCCTGGCCCGGCTCCGGCGACCTGCGTGATGTGGGGTGCGTCCTTCTGACCCGGTGTGGTCTGGACCGGCGCGGACCACACCTTGCCACCGTCGTGGGAGAACGACACCCAGCCGATGTCCGTCTTCTGGCTGCGGACCTTCTCCTGGGTATCCCACGTCGCATAGAGATCTCCGGAGGAGTCGGTGGCGATCGACCCGTCGTTCCACCACTCGTTGATCGTGATCTTGCCGGCGCGAGCGCCGATCTCGACTGGCGCCGACCACGTTTGGCCCCCGTCGGTCGAGGTGGTGAAGTACTCGTGTCCGTGGGCGAGCTTCAGGGTACGCGTGTTCACGACCGCGTAGCCCTGGTAGACGACATCGACCGCGCCGTCGGGTGCGACAGTAACGTCGCCTTCGTCGGCGCCGCCGTCGGGGTAGCCCGGGTTGACGACCGACATCGGCGTGAACGTCTCCGCATCGTCGGTCGAGCTCTGGACCACCACGTTGAGGTCGCCGTTGGTGGCCCAGCAACTCCCGGTTCGGCTGCACTTCGACTTGACCGCCGAGTTGGACGGACCGTAGTCCCACGCGACGTACAGAGTGCCGTTGGCCCCGACCGCGAGGTAATCGGCATCGCCCCAGTTGTGGATCTGGTCGGGCCTCAGCGACTGCTCCACATGGAAAGCGCGGCCGTAGTCGTGGGAGACATCGATGACCGGATAAGTGCGGTGGTCGATCGTGTTCATGAAACCGGCGTACAAGGTGCCGTCAGGAGCGACCGCTAGCCAGGGATCCCAGCCGCCGTGCGAACCAGCGAGCGCCACAGGTTGGGTGTAGCTGTCGCCGCCGTTGGTGGAGCGAGCAAAGCCGATGCCGTTGTGGTGGTCGCACCCCTCGAACTCCTGATACACGTAGTCGCGCGTCCGGTCCACCGCCTCTGAGATGTCTCCGGTACCGGGGCAACCGACGCTGACGTCGACGATCGACCCGACCGAGTACCCGACCCTCGAGGGTGACCGCTTGGGGAGGTGGCCCAACGTTGAGGCACCAACCCGGGTGGCGAAACCGGCCGTTGCCGCGCAGAGCACTACCGCTACCGCTAACCCGGTCGTTGCCATGAGCCCGAACACGCGCCGCCGAGTGGATCTGTTCAATTGCATGAGAACCCCTGTTGCTTGATCGCGTGAATCACCCTGCTTGCAGAGGAGGCTATTGCAAGGCACTCTCGGGTTCGCCTTGTCATGTGGCTCGCTGACGGCTGGACTCAGGTCGACATCATCAGCGACCGGGCCTGACCGCCGAGACAACTCTGTGTGATCAGGAACAACTCCATCGCTCGAAGTAATCGGCCATGCCACATATCGAAGGAGCCCTCCCAGACCTAGTGTTGGTGGCGTGATGGTCCAAACCGAGTCCCGCCGCCTTCAGCGACTGGCCGAAGAGCTGGAGGAGAGCGGTCTGCCCGCCGACGGCAGCGCGGCCTTCCGGTCCATGCTGCTGGAAGAGGTCGACCACGCCCTGAGGCCGACCGTCCACGAGCGACGGGTAGTCAGCAGCGGCACCATCCTCGAGCCCAAGTCGGACCCGGCGACCTGGACGCAGGGAACCGAGCTGCAAATCTCACGCACACCTCTGCGCCAGCCCACCTTGGCCGCGTCCCGGCGATTCATCAACGGGCTTTCCAGCTGGCTGCTCCGCCGGCAGGACGCGGCCGAAAACGAGTGGGTGCTCTTCGACCGCCCGGCCGGCTCGGAGCGGGACTTGGCCATTCTGGCCGACGTGATGGACGCCACCATCGTCCAGCGCCACCCCTCCGACGTCGTCCGCATCGTCGGCCGATTCGGGGTGCTGCGCTGGAAGGGACTCAGCTGGCATCACGAGCCGCCCGTCCGGGCCTGGATTGACAACGTGTCGGCCGGACCGTACGCCGGCGATCGCAAGGTGCTCGAAGCCCTGCTGCAAATGGCCGTGCACGACCTGGGTTCCCTGGGCATCGGGGCTCTGCTGGTCTATCGCCCCGACGACTCCCCCGGCCCTTCAGTGGAGGAGCGGCTCCCGGTCCCCCCTCCACTGCGCGTCCGCAAAGCGGCCCATCTCGCCCCGCTGCGCCACGCCCTGGCACAGACCGACGGGGCCGCCGTGTTCGACGCCGAGGGTGTGCTGCGCCAGCTTGGCGCCCGCCTGGTGCCCAGCCCCAACGCGGAAACCGACGTCGACGCCCTGGGCGGAACCCGCCACACCTCGGGGGTCCGCTACAGCCACGACGATCCGACGGCCACAGTCATCGTGGTGAGCGAGGACGGCCCGGGGTCGGTACTGCGGGCGGGAGAGGTGCTCCGTATGGGCCTCCCGCTGTCTCTGTAGGCGGCTAATGGGTCCGTGGCTACCGACACGATCACCTCGCGGGTCAGGTCGTCGCTTGAGGGCTGGTGGGGTCGGGCGCAAGAGCCAATCCGACAATGACGAGCGGAACGGAAGCGGTTCATTGGTGGCCGGGTGATATCCTCAACGGAGGGGTTGGGGAAGGGGAGCCATGTGGCATCGCGGTTGTGCCGGAAGGGCATTGAGGATCTGCTGTGGAGTCGCAGTGGCGACGATTGCGACTGGGATCGCGCAAACCTCGCCGGCGCGGGCCGCTAGCGCATCATCACCGGGGGTGAGGCTGGCGACTTCCACTGCTGCGATCTCGTCTCAGTTCGGGGTTCGCGGTATCGGTTCGCGTCGTGGCATCGTGGCTTGGCCGCCCGAACGGGCGGCAAGCGGCCAGGACGTGGCGGCCGGGGCCTCCGACTGGTCGCTGCAGTCGACTGCAAACCTGTCAGTGGCCAACGGGGCCATTCTGGCCGGATCCTGTAGCGCCCCCGACGCCTGCATGGCGGTCGGCTACTACACGAACTTGTCGGGTAGCCAGGTGAGCCTGGTCGAGACCTGGGACGGCGTGTCTTGGAAGCTGGGGGCCGCGGCCAATCCGGCTGGCTTTGTTGAGAGCGCTCTGGGTGGGGTGTCGTGCAGCGCCGTTGACGCCTGCATCGCAGTGGGAACCTATGTCAGCTCCTCTGGAAAGCAGCTGCCGTTGGCCGAGAACTGGAATGGCACGGCATGGAGCGCGCAGAAGGCGCCCAAACCGCAGGGGTCCCTCGGAAGCTACCTGTCGGGGGTGTCTTGCCTGGGGGCAACGACATGCACCGCGGTCGGCACGAATCTAGGCCCCAGCGGTACAGAAACGTTGGCCGAAACCTGGAACGGCAAGACCTGGCAGATACCCACGACGCCCAACCCATCGGGTTCACCTTTTAGTTCGCTGTCGTCGGTGTCTTGCGCTTCGAAGGCAGCGTGTGTCGCGGTCGGCTCCTCCGCGTACGGAACGCTGGCGGAGACGTGGAACGGAACCTCCTGGAAAATCCGGCTCACCCCCAACCCGGCCGACAGCTCCTTGTCCGGGGTATCTTGCCCTGCCGCCGACGCCTGCATCGCCGTCGGCTCCTATTACAACTCCTTGGGAACACAGCTGGCCTTGGCGGAGGCGTGGAACGGCACCACCTGGGCGGTCCAAAGCACCCCCAACCCCAAAGGCTCCGCCTCGGATCTGCTGGCGGCCGTGTCGTGTAGCGCCACTGACGCTTGTACAGCCGTCGGGTCCTCCGTCGACGGTGCGTTGGCGGAAACCTGGAACGGCAGCAGGTGGAAGCTCCAGTCTCCTGGCAGTCCCAACGGGAATGACACAAGTCTGCTGAGTGGCGTGTCGTGCTCTGCGGCCCAGGCGTGCGCGGCTGTCGGCTCGGACCTCGACTCGTATGGCATCCCTGTAACCCTGGCCGAGGCGTCGCACGGCGGTTCCTGGGCCATCGAGGCGACCCCGAACCGCAAAGGATCTCTCTCCAGCATTCTCGCAGCAGTGTCGTGCAGCACCGCCGACGCCTGCGTAGCCGTGGGCTACACATCGTCGGGGACGCTGGCGGAGGCGTGGAACGGCACCTCCTGGTCGATTCAGCCGACGGTCACTCCGGCCGGGTCATTCCAAGCCGTCCTGGCCGGAGTGTCGTGCGTGTCCGTCGATGTGTGCACGGCTGTGGGCTCATACCTAAACTCGACCGGCCAGGCGCCGTTGGCGGAAGCGTGGAACGGCACCTCCTGGACCATCCAGACGACACCCAACCCAGCCGGGTCGGTCAGTAGCGCCCTGACTGCGGTGTCTTGCGTGGCCGCCGATGCCTGCACTGCTGTCGGCACCTCTTTCGGCTCGACTAGCGAGGCACCGCTGGCGGAGGCGTGGAACGGCACCTCCTGGACCATCCAGACGACGCCGAACCCGGCCGGATCATCCGAGGGCATCCTGGCCGGAGTTTCTTGCGCGGCCGCCGACACATGTGAGGCGGTAGGGAACGACATCGACGCGGACGGGACCCAGGTGACCCTGGCGGAGGGATGGGACGGCACCACTTGGAAGGTTCAGCCCACCCCGAACCCGGGCGGCGCCCTCGCCACAATTCTGCTCGGGGTGTCCTGCAGCGCCGCCGGCGCTTGCAACGCGACAGGTGGGCACTTGAACTCCGAACAATCCTCGCGGTCCCTCGACGAGATATGGGACGGCACCGCATGGAAGATCGAGAGCATGCCCAACCCGACGACCTCGGTCTACACCCTGCCGTTCGGCATCTCTTGCACCGCCGCTGACGCATGCACGGCCGTCGGCTTCTACGAGGACTCGCTCGGCACCCAGGCCACCTTGGCCGATAGCTGGAACGGCACCTCGTGGACCGTCCAGACCACCCCCAATCCGGCAGGGGCCGTCGCAAGCACCCTCAGCGGCGTGTCATGCACGGCCGCAACAGCGTGCACTGCGGTGGGCGGCTCCTATACCGTGACCGGTTTCGGATCCACGCTGGGAGAGACCGAAAGCTGAGCCCCAGGCCAGGGTCGGGCGCGGCTGAGCTTTCCGACACAGGAGGCAGCCTGGCCGCTGGATGTTCTGTAGTGGTCCCGTCATACTTTGTGTGTGATTCCCCATAAGGACCCCTGGACGGCCGCATTGGAGCGTCTCCGTTCATCCGGCCCGGACCATGTCAATAAGGCCCTGGCGGCCGTGCTGGTAAACATCGAAGAGGATTGGCACGGTCGGGTGCTTGTCCGGGTGACGAACGAGGGTGTCGTATTTACGCCCAAGAGCGGCATTCCGTGGCGTGCCCACGTCCAAGTCTTGGTTGCGACCGATGGCTGCCGATACGAGTTCTATCGGCGTCACGACCTACTGCTTACAGTCAGTGGTCCCGATGCCGCTCGCGAAGACATCTTGCCCTCGTTGCTCGTGCAGCTCGAAGCCGAGCCATAGCGCCGTTCCGGAAGAAGCGCTCCTTCCGGAGAGCAATCCCGGCGCTCGTCGGAGCGCCAGAAAGAACGAACTGGCGCGGGACCGGGTCTACTACCTGCCTTCAGCCTTCGATCCCCGTCGGGATTGCGGCTCCGGATTCCCGCCTTACCGGCAGGTCGGCCAGAATGTCAGTCGCGGCGGTAGTAGCCGCGGGCGCTCCCGTCGAAGTTACCTGTCTTCAGGCAACAGTTCTTGAAAGCGTCGGCCCGAGTCGCAGGGACACAGATCTTGTCGGCCGAGCTTCTCGAATCAACTCCTTGTCGCCGTGGACGAATCGGTCACCTCGCTTGACGTGAGTCTCGCTTGGGTAACCCGATCGGCGTTTGCTCATGGAGCTAAAAGCTGTCTCCGCCGTCTTCGTAACACTTAGCCATTTCGGGCACCTCCTCGGGAGATCAAAAAGTGTAGGGACCGGATCCGGCCTCGCAAAGCGGTTTTCGTCAAACGACGGGCCTGGCGAAACGGGCCGACTATGGAGCTGTCGTTCCCGCCCTCGACTGGTAGGTCGGAAGCGCGTGCCGGATCCCTCTGTTACTCGCTCTTGCCAGGTTCGATCTCAGCGACGATGGGAAGCTCGATGCGTATGAGGGTTCCACCTTCGGAGCGGCGGAGGGCGGATAGCCGGCCTCCGATGTCGGTTATCACCTGGGCGACGATGGCGAGGCCTAGTCCTGATCCTGGCAGGCTTCGTGCGGCCGCTGCGCGGTAGAAGCGGTCGAACACTTTGGGAAGATCCTCGGGGGATATTCCTCTGCCATGGTCGCCGATGTCGAGGACCCAGTGATCTGACCGCCTCAGGGTTACCTCGATCGGACCGCCGGGCGGGGAGAACTTCACGGCGTTGTCCAGCACGTTGAGAACGGCCCGTTCAAGTAACACTGGTTGGGCCAGGACGGACCCTGCTTCGAGTTCGACGATGAAGCGCATGCCTATATCGCGGCGGCGGGCCCGGTCCAGGGCGCGTTCGACGATCAGATGGAGCCCTACTTCGGTACGTTCGGATTCGTTTTCGTCGTGGCGTCCGAGTTCCACGAGATCTCCCACCAGGGTGGTGAGTTCCTCGACCTGTGATTGGACGTCGGCCAGTAGCCCGCTGCGGTCGTCGCTGGGTAGGTCGGGGACCTTGACCAGCACCTCTATGTTGGTCCGCAGGCTGGTCAGCGGTGTGCGCAGTTCGTGACCGGCGTCGGAGACTAGTTGGGCCTGCTGTTGTCGGGAGGACCGTAGGGCGGCGAGCATGGCGTTGAATGCTTGAGCGAGCCGGCTCACCTCGTCGTTGCCTTCGTCGTCGATGGCGGCGTCGAGGTCCTCGGTGGCGGCTACGTGCTCGGCGGCGGCGGTGAGTCGTTCCACCGGCCGGATGGTGGCCAGAGCCACCCCGTAGCCGAGGCCAACCGCCACCGCGATACCACCCAGCGCCAGCATAAACAGAGCGAAGCGCAGCTCCTTGAGGGTGTGGATCATGTCGTTGATCGGGTGCGCCACCTGTAACGCCAGGGGGGTACCATCCTGCGCCTGGAGCAGACCGCCCACCGTCTCCACCCGATAGGTAGTACCGCTTATGCTCACCGTTCTCGACACCGTTTGTCGACCCAGAGTGACGCTGGCGACCTCCTCGTCGGTGCGAGTCACGGGTAGGCGTGCCTGCGAGGGGAACGCTCCCGGGGGGCGGTAGTACAGACCGTCGGGCCCGACTACTTGTAGTAGGTCGCCACGAAAACGTGCCACCACACTCGATGCGCTCCGGACATCGAAAAGGCCGTTCTGGCCTAAGGATGTGGCGATGCGAATATCGGTCTGGATCTGGGTGTCGACTTGGTTGTTGAGCTGACTGCTGACAAAGAAGTACGCGACCGCCGCGGTCGCTGCGACGGTGATGCCGACGGCGATAGCGGCGAGCGCTGAAAGGCGAGCACGAAGCGTGAACCGTCGGAGAGTGCCCTTCATGTCAGTCCGTGACGACCCGCGCCGACCCGTCGGCGGTGCCCGCAACCGGGCCTATCCTCTGTCACGCCCAACAGACTCGACGATGAACGTTAGAAGTACGTGAGAAGACTGCTAAGCAGAAGAGATAGAGGCGTTCTGTCGCGGTACGACGATTCCGCGCTGGTCTCGTCGGACTTACCATCGCCGCCGGGCACGCGAGATGGATTTGTTATGCGTCGTCTAGGGGGTCGAACGACCCGACGGCTACCAGGACGCCATCGGGCTCTACACACCTGACCAGGCTTCCAACGCGAAACCGCCACACCTCATCAGCAGGGGCGGTTGAGGGAAGCCAGTAGAGCCCGCTACCGACGACGGCGGCGGTCACCGGCCGCGCCGTCTCAACGGTGCCGCCTCCGTAAACTGTGACTGTCGCACCAGAACCCATCCACAGCCGGGGAGGACAAATGACCAGGGTCACGACGAACACCACGACGCCGGCGAACACCCCGAGGTATCTCCTGGCAAAAGCGGATGAGGGTCAGCTCGCGTTCGGGAGCCCGCACTTGTTCAAGGCGGCCGCGCACGACACCGCGGGACGCTTCGATTTCATGGTCGCCACGTTCGCGCCCAGAACCGGTCCACCGTTGCACTACCACGAAGAACAAGACGACACCTTCTATGTCCTCGAAGGAGTGTTGACGCTCCAGGCCGGCGAAGAGATCCTCGACCTCGGGCCCGGCGAGTTCATCAGCATCCCACCCCGGATGCCGCACACCTTCGACAACGTGCACAACGGCGACGAGCTGGTCCGGGCAGTCAACGTCATGACGCCGGGAGGGCTATTCCCCATGATCGAGGACATGGCGCGGGTCCCGCCCGGACCCGCGCAGCCTGACGGCATCGAGGCAGCCACAAAACGGCATGGCACCGTCATCGTCGGCCCGCCGTTGCGTGTCACCCTGGGAGTCGACTGACCTAAGGCGTTGTCCGATGAACCTCTTTGAGACTGCCGACTCTGAAGCTCGATCTTCGGCACCGGCGTCTACGGCAGCTCATCCGGCCCCTACGGCGTGTACGGCAGCGCAACCAGCGGCGGCTTCGGTGTCTACGGCACCGCGACCAACGACAGCATCGGCGTCTACGGCACCTCGACCGATAACTACGGCGTGTACGCCAAGTCGGCAAGCTCCGACGCGCTTTACGTGGACGGGAAGGCCGAGGTGTCGGGGTCGTTGTCCAAAGGGGGCGGGTCGTTCAAGATCGACCACCCCCTCGACCCCGCTGGCAAGTACCTGTACCACTCCTTCGTGGAATCGCCCGACATGAAGAGCATCTACGACGGCACCGTGGTCCTCGACCGCGACGGACGGGCGACCGTCACCTTGCCGGACTGGTTCGAAGCGCTCAGCCGCGACTACCGCTACACCCTCACCGGGTTGGACCAGCCCGCGCCTGACTTGCACATTTCGAAGCGGGTGGCGGACGGCAAGTTCTCTATTGCCGGTGGCCGGTCAGCTCAGGAGGTGTCGTGGCAGGTCACGGGAATTCGCCAGGACGCCTGGGCCAACGCCAACCGCATCGCCGTCGAAGTCAACAAGCCAGCCGACGACCGAGGCCGCTACCTCCACCCCGAGCTATTCGGCGGTGAATCAATCACCGCGCTCGCCAAAGCCCGCGACCACAGCCGGCGCCGTCACCCGACCACCACACCCACCTAGAGAGAACACCTCGCCCAACCGAGGCGGTTGAGGAACAAACTCCCACGGAGCGCATGACAGTAGATCTGTGAGGTGCCGGCATCGCCTGGCCGGGCCCCTTCCGCGGCGGCAGGGTGTCTTGGCTCGCCGGATCAAGGCCGAGCGCGAGCGGTGGCGCCCCACGGGTAGGGCGCCACCGCCATATCGCGTCGGCGCGGAGCCGACAACCTGTGAAGGTTTCCGCTTGCTACGTGACTTTGATCGTGGCAGCGATGAACTGACCGCCTCCGGTGGCTGTGGGAACTCCACAGGGGACCGAGATTGTGGTCGGGGACCCTCCCTCGTTGACCTGGGTATAAAGGTTGACGGTCGCCAATGCGAAGTCGCCCGAGGCGGCGTCGCCGGCGATCTCTTTGCTCGTCCCCGGAGCGCCGGCCGTGATGGGGCCGAGAGTGGCGATCTTGAACTTGAGCTTGGAGCTCGTATCGGTGCCACCGCTCGGGACCGGGATGTTCGTCGGGGCAATCGTTATCGTATTATTCGACGAGGCATTGTACGGCGAGGGCGACCCGTCGGTGCTGTCGATGTAGGCGTAATCTCCCGAAGCGTTGATGTTGCCGTCATAGGACCTGAAGCCGGCCGAATATTCGGCGTAGTTCAAGGCACCGATAACGGTGACGTTTGTTTTGTTGCTCGCCGTCTCTGAAGCACCAGACGCTATCTTGTTGTTGTAGGTGGTCTTGGTCTTGAGAGGGAGAGTGTAAGCGGTACCGAGAACGGTGCAGCTCACGGTGCCCTTCTCTGTTGTGGTCACCGTGGCCGCGTACGCAGCCTGCGGCGCAACGGCGGCAACCGCTCCACCAATGACTACAGAAGCGCAGACAAAACTTCCGAGTCTGGCTCGGCTGAGGTACTTCATAGGGTCCTCCCCCTTGTGGTCGAAAGCGACGGTCACCCCCGATACACGCCAGAAACGCTACCGATGGTGCACCGTATTTACAACTAAAAATCGCCTGACTGTTGGTTAAGAATCCCCTGAACTTTGGTGCTTTGTGCCCCGTATCACGTCCAATGCAGGTGGTACACCGGGCGTCCAATATGTCATCTTGAGCCGTATAGCAATCCACTCCATTTCAACTAGTGTTCATATGAAGATCGATGTTCATATAATCAAACCTGGGGTAAGCGGGTGACCGACCCCGTTCATGGCCTGATGCGACCACCACGACCCCGGTGTGTCGGGCAAGTAGAGCTGATCCCGCCCGCTCGACCTCTGGCCCCCCGTCGCGAGCTGCCTCCACCCGGGCGCAGTCCACAACAGCAGCCGCGACGGACATACTGTCTGAACCGCGCTGAGACTGAAGCTGAGTAGTACTCGCAGGCGTCGGAGCCGTCGAGCGTGCTCCTCTAGAGCATACGACCGCAAACCCTCATTTCCTGCCGTCTCCGACAGTCCCCGCAAGCCGGTGACCTGCGGGAACGCTGCCGGACGTACGCTCGGGGGGGAGGACTCGAACCCCCAATGACAGGGCCAGAACCTGTTGTGTTGCCGATTACACCACCCCCGAAGGGCGCCGGAGAACTCTAGCCGGAGCCGGACTCCCGCTGCACCCGCGCGAGCGCGGCGGAGAGACGGGCGAGGGTGCGGTCGCGGCCGAGCAGCTCGAGAGATTCGAATAACGGGGGCCCTACCGACCGACCCGTCACCGCTAGACGGATGGGCACCTGGGCCTTGCCGAGTTGAGGCACCCCTACCTCCTCCCCGGCCGCCACGGTGGCTTCGTGTAAAGCCTCGGAGGTCCAATCGATATCGGAGTAGTGAGCCGAGGCGGCGACCAGCAGAGCCGCAAACTGCGGCGTCTTGCGCACGCCCTTCTCCCAGTCACCGGAATCGATGACCGGCTCGGGCCGGAACAGGAAATCGGTCATGGTGAACACCTCTGAGAGGGTCCGAGCCCGCTCCTGTACGAGGGGAGCGATCGGCTCCCATCGAGCCTGGATCCAAGCCTGTGCCCGCTCGACCAGCTGGCGCGCCGGCAGCGCACGCAAGTACTCCGCGTTGACCGACTGCAGCTTGCGCTCGTCAAATATGGCGCCGGCACTCCTCACGTCCTCGAGGCGGAACTCGGCGATCATCTCGTCGAGGCTCACGATCTCTCGGTCACCGCCCGGAGACCACCCGAGCAGGCCCAGATAGTTGAGCATCGCCTCGGGCAGATATCCCTCGTCCCGGTAGTCCTCTACCGCCACCTTGTCCCGGCGCTTGGAGAGCTTCTTGCGGGCGTCGTTGAAGAGCAGCGGCAGGTGGGCGAAGACCGGCACCGGCCCGTAACCCAGGGCCTCCCACAGCAGCAGGTACTTGGATGTGTTGGAGATGTGGTCCTCGCCGCGGATCACGTGGGTTATCGCCATGTCGGCGTCGTCTACGACGTTGGCCAGGATGAAAAGAGGATCGCCGTTGGACTTGCGCACGCCGAAGTCTTCGATCTGCGCGTTATCCACACTTATCGTCCCCCTGACGAGGTCGTCAAAGGTGGTCTGGCCGGCATCGGGGGTACGGAACCGCAACATGCGCCCAGCCGACGGCTCTAATCCTCGGTCCCGGCAGAAGCCGTCGTAGCCGGGCTTCTGTCCGGCCCGCTCCTTGATCTGTTCGGCCGTGCAGTCGCATGCATAGACGGAGCCCGACGCCAGCAGCCTGTCGGTGGCAGCCGCATACAGGTCCCCGCGCTGAGACTGGAAGTACGGACCTTCGTCCCAGTCGAGGCCGAGCCACCGCATGGCCCGCATGATGCCTTCGGTGTGCTCGGGACGGTTCCGCAGTGTGTCGGTGTCCTCGATGCGCAGGACAAATGTGCCGGCGTTCTGGCGGGCGTAGAGCCAGTTGAACAAGGCCGTCCGACCGGTACCGACGTGAAAGTAGCCGGTCGGCGATGGGGCAATCCGCACTCGAGGGCCGTGGCTCACAGCCGATCAGGCTACCGAGGGGGCGACGCCCCCTCGGGCAGCGGAGCCGATCAGCTGGCGAGAAGGTCGTGAGCGTCGCCGCCGGCGAGCTGGCGGCGCAGCTTCCCAATGGCGTCGCGCTCGATGCGGCGGACCCGCTCGGCGGTGAGCTGCATGGCCTGACCTACTTCACCTTGCGTCCGAGGCTCGCCCCGATCCAGCCCGTAGCGAAGCTCGAGCACCTGGCGCTCCTCTTCGGACAGGCGGGCCAGGAAGCGGGCGACCTCGTCGGGCAGCATGCTGCTGGCGACGGCTTCGAACGGAGATTCGGCGGCCCGATTGACCACCAGATCCCCGAGGCTGGTGTCGCCGTCCTCCCCGACCGCAACGTCGAGGCTCATGGGGTCGGTGTCGTAACGGAACAACTCGGACACGGCCATCTCGGTCGAACCCAAGCCCTCAGCCAGCTCGGCGAGGGTCGGGGGCCGGCCCAGCCGCAGCTCCATCTCGCCCTGAAGGCGTCGGGCCCGGCGGATCTCGTCGCCGACGTGAGCCGGAACCCGGACGGTGTGGGCGGTGTTCTCGACGGCCCGACCGATGGCCTGGCGGATCCACCAGGTCGCGTAGGTGGAGAACTTGAAGCCTTTGCGCCAGTCGAACTTCTCGACGGCGTGGATCAGACCGAGGTTGCCTTCCTGGATCAGGTCGCTGAGAGGCAGTCCCGACCACTGGTACTTGCGCGCCACGGATACCACCAGGCGTAGGTTGGAGTTGATGAACTCGGTGGTGGCACTGGCGGCTTCTGACACCTGCTTGCGCAAGTCACGCCGCTGCTTGGCGGTGAGCTTCTCGCCACGATCCAAGGCCTCCTGGGCCGCCTGACCTTGTTGAATGATCTGCCCGAGGCGCATCTCGTCGGCCTTGGTCAGGAGCGGGAAGCTACCCGCCTCGTCGAGATAGAGGCCCAACAGATCGGGGGAGTGCGACACGTTCTGGTTCATTGCAATGAGAAGTAACGCCGTAAGCTGCCGCATTATGCCGGAGAACCCCGAGTTACCGGTGTGACAAATGGCATACGAGGGTCGTAAATGTGGCGACCCGGCCGCTGAACACGGACGTATGCCCCTAATAGGTCTCCGAGGAGGACTTGGTGAACGACGCCGAGATCGTCAAGCAGATTGACCAGCTGGTGGCCCAGGAGCACCACCTGGAGCGCGAGCACACCGCCAATGGGCTGGCCGATGAGGACCGAGAGCGCCTCCGTTCTATAGAGGTCCAGCTCGACCAGTGCTGGGACCTGCTGCGCCAGCGCCGAGCCCGGCGCGACGCCGGACAGGACGCTGCCAGCGCAGAAGTCCGAGCGCCGGAGGTCGTGGAGCACTACCAACAGTGACCCCGGTCAGCCCTTCAGACGAGCGCCGGGTGCTTGGCGGCGTTCCGACCGAACTGCTGATCGGAGGTAAGTGGAGACCTGCCGCTTCCGGACGAACTCTGGCCGTCGAAGACCCGGCCACGGGCCAGACGCTCGTGGAAGTGGCAGACGGCGGCGCCGACGACGCCCTGGCGGCGCTCGACGCGGCCCACACGGCCCAACCGGCCTGGGCCGCCACCCCGCCTCGGGAGCGGGGCGAGATCCTGAGGCGGGCCTTCGAAGCACTCACGGCCAGCGCCGACGACCTGGCTCTGCTCATGACCCTCGAGATGGGCAAGCCGGTATCGGAATCGAAAGCCGAGATTTCCTATGGCGCCGAGTTTTTTCGCTGGTTCTCCGAGGAGACCGTGCGCATCGCGGGCGGCTACAACGTGGCGCCCGCGGGTGGAAGCCGCATCATCGTCACCCGCCAAGCCGTCGGGCCCGCTCTGTTGATCACGCCGTGGAACTTCCCGATGGCCATGGGGACCCGCAAGATCGGACCGGCCATCGCGGCCGGGTGCACCATGGTGCTGAAACCTTCGGAGCTCACTCCCCTGTCCTCGTTGGCTCTGGCTCAGGTCTTGATCGACGCCGGGCTGCCGCCCGGGGTTCTCAACGTGGTCAACACGACCGACGCCGGCGGGACGACCGGTCCGGTGATCGCCGACCCGCGCTTGCGGAAGCTGTCCTTTACCGGATCCACGGCGGTCGGAAAGAGCCTGATCCGGGCCGCGTCCGATCAGGTCCTGCGGGTCTCCATGGAGTTGGGCGGCAACGCCCCGTTCTTGGTCTTCGCCGACGCCGACCTCGACGCCGCGCTGGACGGCGCCATGCTGGCCAAAATGCGCAATGGCGGCCAAGCGTGCACGTCCGCCAACCGCTTCTATGTGCAGCGCGACATCGCCGAGGAGTTCGCCAGCCGGCTGGCGGAGCGCATGGGAGCCCTCAAGGTTGGACGCGGAACTGACGAGGGGGTATTGGTGGGCCCCCTCATCAATGACCGCCAGCGGGCCAAAGTTGTCCATCTCGTCGACGACGCTGTAGCCAAGGGGGCCCGGGCCTTGTGCGGCGGCGCTGCGTTGGAAGGACCAGGCCATTTCTACCAACCGACCGTCCTTTTATCCGTTCCCGCCGAAGCCGACCTCTTGAAGGAGGAGATCTTCGGACCGGTGGCTCCCGTGGTCGCTTTCGATCACGAGGACGACGCGGTGCGTGCCGCCAACGCCACCGAATACGGGCTGGTCGCCTATGTCTACACGCGCGACCTGGACCGGGCGCTGCGCTCGGCCGAGGGCATAAAAGCCGGCATGGTCGGCCTCAATCAAGGAGTCGTGTCGAACCCCGCCGCCCCCTTTGGCGGCGTCAAGTCTTCCGGGTTCGGCCGCGAGGGCGGACGCGAAGGCATCGATGAGTACCTCGATGTCAAATACGTGGCGATCAAGACCTGAGGCCTCCTGAATAACATGGCCACGATGGAACCTACCCAAATCGGGCAAACGCCGCGGGCGCCGCAGGGAATCCGTCCGCTGACGGGGGCCGGCGGGGCGAGAGACGGCCACGAAGTGGCCGCGTCGGGTCCGGTCGATCTCGACGCCGCGATCGCGCTGGGCGAGGCCCTCGTAGACAACCTGGGCCACGTGCTGCTTGGGACCAGCGGGGCCCTCACCGCCGCCGCCGTTGCCGTTCTTTCGGGCGGCCACCTGCTCATCGAGGACGTGCCCGGCGTGGGCAAGACCGTTCTGGCCCGCTCTCTGGCGATCTCGCTCGGGGCCGACCTGTCGCGAGTCCAAGGCCACCCCGACCTCTTGCCCTCCGACGTCACCGGCGTGTCGGTCTTCTCACCCGATTCGACCAGCTGGGAGTTCCGGCCCGGACCCGTCTTCGCCCACTTGGTGCTCGTCGACGAACTCAACCGAACCCCGCCCCGCACCCAGTCGGCCCTCCTCGAGACGATGGAAGAACAGCAAGTAAGCGTGGACGGCGAGTCGTGGCCGCTACCTCGCCCGCACATGGTGATAGCCACTCAGAACCCGCACTCGCAGAGGGGCACGTTCCCCTTGGTCGAGAGCCAGCTGGACCGTTTCGCCATCGCCACGGAGATGGGCTACCCCGACGCCGCTACTGAGGCGCAACTGGTGCTCCACCGTGGAGGCAAGTTCGCGCTCGGAGAGTTGCGCCCGATCTGTGACACCGCCTCGTGGCTGGAAGCGCAACGGGCCACCGAATCGGTTCCCGTCAGCCCGGCCGTCGCCGAATACGCCGTCGACCTGTGCCGGGCCAGCCGCAGCGCGCCCGGCGTAAGACTCGGGGCCAGCCCGAGGGCCGCCATATGGCTGATCCGGTCGGCGCAAGCCCACGCCGTTCTTTCCCGTCGCGCCTATGTCGCACCGGATGACGTCAAGGCCGTCGCCATCGGTTGCCTGGCTCATCGCCTCGTCACCGACGAGGGCGAGGAGAGCGTGCGGCAGGGGGTTCACATCATGGAGGCTCTGCTCGAGGCGACCGCCGCCCCCAGACCGTGACCCGCTGGGTTCGACCGGCCCGACCACGGTCGCCGATGGTGGTGGCGGTAGCCGTGATCGGCACTTGGTGGCTGGTGGCGCACAACAGCGGCGCCGGATGGGTCCAGGCCATCGGCGACGCCGTCTTCGGAACGCTTCTCGTGGGAATCGTCGGCCCGTCTGTGGTCCTCGCCCGAGCCCGTGTCCGGGTGAGCAGCGCCCCCGTCGACGGCACGGCCGGACTGCCCTTGGAGGTGAAAATAGATGCATCGACGCGAGTGCGGGTCAGCGGTGTTCACCCGCACGGACCCCAAGCTTTCGTCGGACCGATACGACGGCGGCGGTCCAACGACGACAGCTACACCTTCATTCCGCAGAATCGAGGCGTCTACGACTGGCTGACCGTGGATGTCGCCACGGGCGCCCCGTTCGGTCTGCAGTGGTGGACCCGCCGACTGTTGCTTCCCCTTCCATCCACCCTGCACGTCGCACCTCGACGTGGACAGCCGATTCCACTGCCCGTTCGCGAGCGCGAGCACACGGGCGAGAGCGTCATGCGCAAGCCTGGCGACGTGGGCGAGCCGCGAGGAGTGCGCGCCTACCGGGCCGGTGACAACCGCCGGTACGTCCACTGGCCGGCGACGGCGCACGCACGCGAGCTGATGGTGCGCGAAATGGAGCGGCCGTCGGCAGAACCCATCACGGTGCAGGTCTCGTTGCCGAGCGACCCGCACGAGGCAGAGCGCGTCGCCGAGCGGGCTCTGGCGTCAGTGGTACTGCTCCTCGATCGAGGCACAGCGGTCGTGCTTGGGACCATTGAAGAATCCGGCGCGGCCTTGGCACCGGTCGAAGACCGCCGCCAAGCGGGCCGGCGACTGGCGCGCGCCGTCGCCGCCCAGGACGCCGCACCTGAGGCGGCCGGCGTGCGCATCCACTCATGAGGGCGATCGAAGCGATCCGTCGAGCCAACGAGCCCAGGGCCCCTGAGCACTCCGTTCGCTTCCGGGTCGCTTGCACCGGCTCGGTCCTCGTAGCCATCGCGGCTTGCGCCTCTCTAGGAGAGGTAGCGCGACCTGTCGCCTGGATTGCCATGCTGCTCGTCTCTGTCGGGATGGTGTTCTCCTACGTCACTCGGGTCCGGCCGCCCGGATTGATCAAGGTCTTGGTCGCGATCGGAGCGATCGCGTCGCTGACGTGGTTCTTCCATCAGGTCGCCTCTCGACCTCCTTCGGATATCACTGCGGTAGAGGACCCGTTGACCGTTCTCTTCATGTCGATCTTGGCAGTCCATTCATTCCACGTGCCGGCCCGCCGGGACCTGATGTTCTCGATCGGGGCCTCGGCCGGTCTCATGGCCGTCGGCGCCGCTCAGGCCATCGACCTCGGCTTCGGCCCGTACGCGCTGGCTTGGGTGGCCTTCGGTCTCTGGGCTTTGCTGGAGTTGTGGAGCTCGGCGAGCGGAGGCGGCCGCGTCTCGGTGGCCGGTCTCAGCGCGTCGCTGGGCGGCGTGACATGCATGGCCGCGGCCGTCTTTCTCGTCCTTCCAGCACCGAGCGTCGGGATCAGGATCAACTTCCTCTCCCGGCAAGGAAGCGGAGGTTCCGTCTCGGTTCCGGGGGCCCTCGCCGGGGATGCCGGCAAGCCGGCCGAGCTCTCCCGCTCCGGGACGTCATCGGGCCCGACGCGCGTCGGCGGATACCTCGGCTTCGCCAACAGCCTCGACACCGCTCTACGCGGGAGCCTGAGTCACCAGGTGGTCATGTGGGTGCGCGCTCAGCGTCCGTCGTACTGGGTCGGAGAGACCTTCGATTCCTGGGACGGCGTCAACTGGAGCTCGACCAAGAACACGTCGCACCCGATCGGCGACGGGGCGCCATTCATCCTTCCGATACCGGAAGCCACCAGCACGACCGACCAAGCCGACCTGCAGACCTTCTTCGTCAACACCGCGGTTGCCGATCTTGTCTTTCACGCCGAAAGCGCGTACGAGCTGTGGTTTCCGAGCTCGACCGTCTACTACTCCGACGACGGGACGATCGTGTCGCCGATCGGAGTCGGGAAAGGAGCCATCTACACCGTCGACTCCGATGTGAGCGCCCCTACCCCGAACCAGCTGCGGGAGTTTTCCGGTGGGACGGGACTGACCCCGGAAATGCAGCAGGTCTATACCCAACTACCAGACCCCTACCCCCAAGTGCAAGCCCTGGCCCAATCCATCACCGCGGGCGACACCAACAACTATGACCGCGTCGAGTCGCTCATCTCGTGGATGGGAGCCCATACCCACTACTCGACCGACATCCCGCCCCTTCCACCTGGAGCCGACACCGTCGACGAGTTCCTTTTCGGTAACCGGGTCGGCTTCTGCGAGCAGATCTCCACTTCGCTGGCCGTGATGCTGCGAACGCTCGGCATACCGGTCCGCGAGACCGTCGGCTATGTGCCTGGCCCTTACAACCCGCTGACCGATCTATACGAAGTTCAAGCAGACGACGCTCACGCGTGGGTGCAGGTGTGGTTTCCGGGCTACGGCTGGCAGAGCTTCGATCCCACCGCGGCCGTACCCCTGGCCAACCCCTCACCAGGAGCCACCGCGCTCAGTGATATCGGGAAGGCTCTGGGACGAGTACCGGTCGTACCGGTTTCGTCGGTCCTCTTCGGGGCGGTCTCGGTCGCCGTCCTCGTTCGCTGGCGTCGCCGCCGTCCGGCGACGTGGGCCGAGCGCGTGGCCCGAGACGTCGAGCGAGCCGGCCACCGGGCCGGGCGGCCTCGCCGTCCCTCTGAAACCTTCGCAGAGTACGCCGGCGCGCTCGACAGCATCTCAGGAGGCGGCGACGCATGGGCGCGCATCGCGTCCTATGTGGAAGCGAGCGCCTACGGCGGCCGGGAGCCACCACCCGAGACTCAGCGCCAGCTTCTTAGTGCGACCCGCCGCACGCGCCTGGTCCGGATTCGAGAGCCGGTCGGGTAGGGCCTGACCGCGGCCCGGGTCGACGGGCGCGAAGGAATGCAGCAAGGATGGCCTCATGTCCTTTCTGGTGGTAGAAAAGCCGCGGCCCCACGTCACCCTGGTCACGCTCAATCGCCCTGAGCGCATGAACGCCATGGCCTTCGACGTCATGATCCCCTTCCGCCAGGCGCTCGAGGAGATCAACCACGACAGTGACACGCGTGTCGTGGTGGTCACCGGCGCCGGGCACGGGTTTTGTTCGGGTGCCGATCTGACCGACTCCGGCCGCGTCCCGAATATCGAAGGCCTGACGTTGCCGACCGTGTCGATGCGCGCCATGGAGCTGCTCGACGACGTGATCCTCACGATCCGCAAGCTTCACCAGCCGGTTATCGGCGCCATCAACGGAGCAGCCATCGGCGGCGGCTTCTGCCTGTCGCTTGCGTTCGATATTCGTATCGCGTCGGAAGCGGCCTACTTCCGGGCCGCCGGCATCAACAATGGCCTGTCCTCGACCGAGCTCGGCCTGAGCTACCTGTTGCCCCGCGCCATCGGGACCGCCCGGGCGTTCGAGATAATGCTGACCGGTCGCGACGTCGACGCCGCCGAAGCGGAGCGCATCGGGCTGGTATCGCAAGTTACTCCCGGACCCCGGCTCCTCGACGCCTGCTTCGAAGTGGCCGAGAGGATCATCGGCTGGAGTCGGGTGGGCGTCGAGATGGCCAAGCGACTGTTGTGGTCCAGCCTGGACGCTTCCAGCCTCGAGGCCCACATGCGCCACGAGGGCGTCGCCCAGCTGTACGTGCGAAACCTGACTGGAAACTTCGAAGAGATGATCCGCGCCCGCCGAGAAGGTCGGACCCCGGTGTACCTCGACGACGTCAGCCAGAAATCACCACCGCAGGCCTAGAGCTCTCAAAGGCGTCCGCCGCAGCGTGGCCGGATAGGTGATGTCCAAGCGCAACATGAAGGTGGCTGCACACACCACGACTAGGGTCCACCACTTCTTTTCCATGACGACAGCCTGACCCTCCCCTCTGGCTGACCGCCATCGGCTGGGTGATATCTGCCTGTTTACGCCATGGGCTACTGTGAGGCGCGGCGTGGGACCCGTCACAATTGATCTATTGGACCGAAGGATCATCCAAGCGCTCTACGTCGACCCCCGAGCGCCGTTCAGTCGATTGTCCGAGGTCCTCGGACCCTCCGAGCAGACCATCGCCCGCCGCTATCGGCGGCTCTACGACGGTCGCATCCTGCGTGTCGTCGGCCAGCTCGATTCCCAGCGGCTCGGCCAGTCAGACTGGGCCGTCCGCATCCGTTGTGCTCCGGGGTCCGCGCCCACCGTCGCCGCCAAACTCGCGCAGCATCCCGACACTTCCTGGGTGCAGCTCACATCGGGGGGAACCGAGATCTTCAGCACGATTCACTCACGCGACGGCGAACAGCGAACTCCAATGCTGCTCAGCCAGCTCTCGGTCGGTCGACAGGTCGTCGACCTTGAGGCCTACTGTCTCCTCCACCTTTTCGCCACCGGATTGTCGGCTCCGCCTGGCCCGAGCGACCTCAGCTGCGGGGAGATCGCCCAGCTCCGCTCTCCGGCACGGGACAGGCCGTCGATCGATCGCCCGAACGCCAAGCTGCAGGACTCCGACTGGCCGCTCGTCCAGGCCCTTGCGGACGACGGCCGTGCTCCCTATCGGCAGCTGGCGGCGCGCACTCACTGGCACGAGTCGACCGTGCGACGGCGAGTCGAGGAACTCATTGCCTCAGGCGTCCTCTTCTTCGACCTGGACCTGGCCAGCGACGCCTTCGGGATCCGCTCTCAGGCCCTGATGTGGATGTCGGTGGCCCCCACAAACCTGCGAGACGTCGGACAGGCCTTGGCCAGCCGCCCCGAATTTCCCTTCGTCGCGGCCACCACCGGATCCACCAACCTGGTCGCGGCACTGGTCTGCCCAGACGACCGCTCGCTTTATGAGTACCTCACCGGCGAAATGACCGGCCTTGACGGCCTCACCCACATTAAAACCGCCCCCGTGATGCAATTCGTCAAGATGCACGCCACCATGGCCGCGCGCCAAACGTGACGGCAGCGATGGTCCTCCACCCTCGGACCTCGCCTTTTCGCGCCGCCACCTAGCTCGCTCAGGTCGCGCCGCGGTTCTCAAGCATCCTGGACGCAGCCGCTCACGCAGAGACCGGTCGGGCTGACCTGCACCGGTAGGACCTGAAATGGCGCGTCCATCTGGTATAGGCGCCGCTCGAGCACCGCCTTCTCGGCTGCGCTGCCGCTCAACAGGGTGATCGACCCGCCATCCCCGCCCGCCCCATTGACCTTCCAGCCGAGCGCCCGCTCGGCCGCAGCGACCTCGATGACCCGCCTGCAGTCCCGACCGACCAGGTCCGGGTGCAGAAGAGCCTGCGCCTCGGTGTTGTCGACGAGTGACCGACCGAAAGCCTCCAGATCTCTCGCCAGGACTGCGTCTCGCGCCGCCGTCGCGGCGTCTCGCAGTCGCGAAAACGCGTCCGAACCCAGACCACCCGCGCCCTCTATGACCCGTCGGTGCACGCTCGAGGAATCGTGGGCGTGACCGAGGAACACCAACGTGAGTAGCGGGCTGAGCTCGTCCCAAGCAGGCAGCGGGTGCACGGTGGCTTCGGGGTAGTGGTCGATCCGGAGATAGTTGATCCCCCCGAAGGCGGCGCACAGCTGATCCTGGATGCCGCTCTCGAGGCCAAGGACCTCCACTTCGAGTCGATGGGCGGCGTAGGCGGCGCGGCGCCGCGTGAGGGGCTCGTTGCGAAGCGCGGCCAAGCCACCGAGCACGGCGACGGCAACCGCGGCCGAAGTGCCAGTGCCGCTTCCGGGTGGAACGACGGAGCCAACGTGCACCTCCACCGGTTGGCCGGGCGGTGGTGGCAGCATGTCGATGGCAGCTTCCAGCAGGGGGTGGCGGGCGACCCTAGACGCGCCGGGCACCACCGGATAACGGTCACCGACACCTGCTACGTCGAGGATGATCGGGTCCGGGCCCGCGGCCGCCCGGATGGAGACGTCCACTCCCGGCGTCACCGCGATGTTCAACACCCGCCCCGGCCCGCCGAACCAGGTATCGGTCCACCCGCCGTTGTCGCAGATCCGCACCGGGGCCGAAGCCGTGATCACCCGTCCGCCCTCGTTCCCCGACTCAGGGCGTCGAAGAGGTATCCACTACGAAGACGGGAACGGCCTCACCGTTCTCGGCTCTCTCGTACTCGATGCGTAACGGCTGGCCTTCGGCGAGCGAGGCCGGATCGGCGCCGACGAGCATCGACCACCACCAAGGGCCCTCTTCCAGCTCGCCGATGGCGGGGATGATCGGTGGCGGCGGAGGCTCGCCCTCGCTGCCGCGCCCGGGGATCACGACCCAGCTGATCAGGCGGCCCCGGCCGCTCGCCGCCGTCCAACTCAAATCGGTCGCGCCACATTCGGAGCACTGGCGGGCTTGGGGCCTGGAAAGGTGTCCACCCGGAGAGCAGCGCCGGACCATGAACCGCCCCGCTGCGGTGCCGTCGAAGAAGGCTTCGGTGGCGCCGTTGCGTGCGACCGCTCCGACGCTCATGTCGGACTCGACCCGAGAACGATGGTGGCGTGATGGTCGAGAATCCCGCCGTTGCCGCTCACGAGGGCGACGTCATGGGGGTGAACCTGCCGGCCACCGCCCTGGCCGCGGACCTGGATGATCGCTTCGGACAACGGGGTCATACCCCACATGTAGTACGACGACAGCTGACCGCCCCCGGTGTTGAGCTTGAGCCGCCCGCCCGGACCGATGGCCCCGCTCGCCACGAACGGGCCGCCCTCCCCTTTGACGCAGAACCCGTAGTCCTCCAGCGACACCAGGACGGTGTAGGTGTAGCAGTCGTACAGCTCGGCCACGTCGATGTCGCCGACCTTCACCCCGGCCATGGCCAAGGCCTCGGGACCGGACCGGGCGGCCCCGGTCACGATGCCGAAGTTCTCATCACGATCGAAGAGGCGACCCGGGTGGCACTGGGCCCAACCCAACACGTGCACAGGTGGTTGCGCAAGCGAACGGGCTCGCTCGGCCGTCGTGACGACCACGGCGACGCCGCCGTTGGACACCAAGCAGCAGTCCAACTTCCTGAACGGGTCGGCGATCCAACGAGAGCCGCGATGATCATCGAGGGTGATCGGCTCTCGCATCTGGGCGTGCGGGTTGTCCGCGGCCCAAGCTCGCTGGGCCACGGCCACGGCGCCAAAGTCGTCGGTGGTGGTCCCGTAGCGCAACATGTGGCGGCGGGCGGCTAGGGCGTAAAGGGTGTTGGCCCCGACGACCCCGGTGGCCAGCAGCAGACCGCCCCAACCCGTGGCCGGCGGCAAGGCCGCGGCCCGGTCACCACCCGCATCCGGCCGACGGCCGTTGCCATAGACGTCTCCGGCGGAGCGGCCGGGGCGGAGGGGGGCGTCGGCGAATACGCACGCCACCACTTCCGCCATCCCCGACTGGACGGCCATCGAGGCGAACTGAACCATGGTTCCCGCCGTGGAGCCGAACCCTTGCACTTCCGAAAGGATCCGGAGGTCAAACAAGCCGAGGTCGCGCTGCAGCCCGAGCCCGACGCCTCCGCTCGTCCCGTTGGAAGTGAGCAGACCGTCGACATCGCTCAGTTGCAGCCCGGCGTCGGCGACCGCGAGCCGCACCGCTTCGGTCGCGAAGTTGGCGGCGCTGCGGCCGTAGACGGGTCCCATCTCGGTCAGACCGAGGCCCGCAATGACGGGCCGGCGATTGTCGGTTAGGCGGCCCACGGCGAATAGAGGCTATACCAATGGGACTCGGGACCGGCCGGCCCGATGAGGCCGGCGACGAAAGGAAGCCGCATGCGATTCGACCTGATGATGGCCGGACGGACGTGGGAACACACGGCTCGGATGGCGCGCGACTTGGAGGCGGCGGGGTTCTCCGGGATGGTGTTCACCGAGCAGACCCAGGCCCCCTGGATGTCGATCGCGGCGGCCTCGATTGCGGCACCGACGCTCGAGTTCAGCACGGGTATCGCCGTGGCTTTCCCCCGCAGCCCGATCATCACGGCCGGCCTGGCGTGGGAGCTGGCTGAGAACACCGGGGGGCGGTTTCGCCTCGGGCTGGGCAGCCAGGTCAAGGCTCACATCGAGCGCAGGTACGGGGTCGAGTTCGATCCTCCCGGCCCCCGGCTTCGCGACTACGTGGAAGCCGTAAAGGCCTGCTTCAGGGCGTTCCGGGGGGAGGAGCCCTTGGCCCACGAAGGGCCCTACTACACGCTTTCGCTGCTCCCGGCCATGTGGGCCCCCCGGCGACATCCTCACGGCGACATCAAGGTCGACATCTCAGCGGTCGGCCCGTGGATGTGCCGGATGGCCGGCGAGGTGGCTGACGGCATCCACGTGCATCCCTTCCACTCGGTCCCGTATCTGCACGATCGGCTGCTGCCGGCGGTGATCGAGGGAACCGGCCGGGCCGGGCGGGACGTGAGCGACGTAGACCTGATCGTCCCGGTTATGGCCATCCCCGGCGACACACCCGAGTTGCGTTCCGATCTACTCGAAAAGGCCAGAGCCCGGATCGCGTTCTACGGTTCGACCAAGAACTATGGGTTTCAGTTCGATGACCTCGGCTTCGAAGGAACCTCGGCCCGACTCAACGAAAGGCTCAAGGCCGGAGACGTCGCGGGCATGACCGCCCTCATCACCGACGAGATGCTCGAGTACTTCGCCGTCGCCGCCCCCTGGGACGACATGGCCGACGCTCTCCTGAATCGCTACCAGGGCGTCGCCAGCCGGCTGGTCATGTACCTCGGCGAAGAATCGATCGAAGCAGACCCGAGCGACGCGGGTAGGTGGGGCGAGATCGCCCGGGCGGTGACCGCGGCCTGACGGCATTCGGCGGGGGGCAGGCGGCTCGGCGGCCGGCGAGCTAACGACCGGGTTTGGCCAGCGTGACCAGGAAGTCTCCCGCGTCATCGAGCCACTTGCGCGAGACGTCCATCCCGGCTGCGGAGAGCTCGGCTCGAAGCCGGTCGGGATCGAACTTGCACGAGATCTCGGTGAGGATCTCCTCGCCGTCCTGCAGGTGCACGGTCAGGGACAGCTCGCGAACCTCCACGATCTGGGCTGCTCGCGACCGCAGCCGCATTTCCATCCGACTCTGCTCTGCATTCCAAACGGCCCGGTGCTCGAACGCTTCGGGGTCGAATCCGGCGCCCAGCTCGTGGTTGAGAACCCTGAGAACGTTGCGGTTGAACTCGGCGGTAACGCCCTCTGAGTCGTCGTAGGCCGCCACCAGCCGCCCAGGCGCCTTGATCAGGTCCGTGCCGAGAAGTAGGTGGTCGTCGGGACCCATGGCGGTCCTGAAGTCGACCAGCAGGCCGGCGCGTTCCTCCGGGGTGAAGTTGCCGATGGTGCTTCCAAGGAAGGCCCACAGCTGCCGCCCATTGCTCGGCAGCTTGAGCAGACCGTCGCGAAAGTCGTCCACCACCGCATGCACCTCGACGTCGTAGCGAGCGCTGAGGTTGGCCGCGGCATCGCGCAACACCTCCTCGCTGATGTCCAGCAGGACGATGGTCTTCAACGCCCCGGCCTCTGACATGGCATCCAGGAGAAACCGGGTCTTCTCTGAGGTCCCCGAGCCGATTTCGACCAGCGTCTCGGCACCGGTCACGGTAGCGATCTCGGCGGCGCGCCGGGAGAGGATGGCGCCTTCCGCCCTCGTCAGGTAGTACTCGGGCAAGCGCGTTATCCGGTCGAACAGAAGGCTCCCCGCCTCGTCGTAGAACCACACAGGCGGCAGCGATTTGGGCGTGGAGCTGAGCCCGGTGCGAACGTCGAGTTGCATCGCTTCGTGGCGGTCTGCGGGCGTGACGAGGACATCGATGGTCGGCCGTCGGTGCATTTGGGCTCCTACAGATCTCGTGCCAGGCGCACGCCCGTAAAGGGCCAGCGGGCGGAGGGCGGAAAGAAGTTCCGATAGGTGGCACGGGCGTGTCCCGTCGGGGTGACACAGGATCCGCCGCGGAGCACGTGCTGATTGACCATGAACTTGCCGTTGTACTCCCCCACCGCTCCCGGCGCGGTTCGGAACCCCGGGTAGGGAAGGTAGGACGATGCCGTCCATATCCAGGCGTCGCCGTACCAAGAGGAGCCGTGCTGCGGGGCCGGGTGGGGTTGCGCTGGGTCGAGAAAGCGGCCTTCGACCGGCTGGTCGGCGGCGACGCACTCCCATTCGAACTCTGTCGGCAGCCGGAACCCGGACCAGTGGGCGAAGGCGTCGGCTTCGTAATAGCTGACGTGACAGACCGGCTCGTCGGGGTCGATCGGTCGACGACCCATCAGGGTGAAGAGGTTCCACTCGCTGCCTTCGCGTCCCCAGTAGAGCGGGGCGTCCGTCCGTTCCTGCTGGACCGACGCCCAGCCGTCTGACAACCAGAACTCCGGACGCTTGTAGCCGCCGTCTTCGATGAACTCGAGCCATTGACCACACGTCACGAGACGCTCGGCCAGGGCGTAAGGCGTCACGATCACCGAGTGAGAAGGGGTTTCGTTGTCGAAGCAGAATCCGTGACCGGTGTGGCCGACCTCGACGGGGCCGGCCGCATGTTGGAACCAGCCTCCGTGCGATGGGTTGGGACTCGTCTCCTCTCGATGGGACACCACGTAAGCCGGGTCGAGCGGGCTCTGCGAGAGAACGTGTTTGATGTCCATGAGCAGGAGTTCCTGATGCTGCTGCTCGTGGTGGAGTCCGAGGTCGACGAGGGAGGTCGCCCTGTCGTCCAGCGGCCCTTCCATCAAGCTCATCATGTGCTCGTCGACGTGTCGCCGGTAGCGTGCGATCTCGGCGCAGTCCGGCCGTGACACCAGTCCCCGGTGAGGCCGGGAGTAGCGCTGGCCGACGGCCTCGTAGTACGAGTTGAACAAATAGCTGAATGCTGGATGGAATTCGGCGTATCCCGATGCGTACGGTCCCAAAAGGAATGTCTCGAAGAACCAACTCGTATGGGCCCGGTGCCACTTGGTCGGGCTCACGTCCGGCATCGACTGCACGGTCTGGTCCTCAGGCGAAAGGGGCTCCGAGAGCGTCTCGGTCAGAGCCCTGACGGCCTGGTACCTCTCGGCGAGCGACGGTGGCGAAACCTGAGCACCAGCCCGCCCATCGGCCGTTGCTTCGTTGACGAAGGTAGTCATGGGGGGCCCTTTTCGTCTGTCAGCGGCGACTGTACCCGCGAGGATACCGGTCTCGGACTGCTACGCGTCACTCATCTGGTGCCGGCCGGGTTCCGCCCACGCGTGGGGTGTCTCTCGTTTCGCCCCGGCCCGACGCCGTCGACACCCATGATCCCCCCAGTATGAGCACGAACCCTATTCCGGTGGCCAGCTTGAACGGCTCGCCGAGCCATACGACACCGAGGACGACAGCAATCGCCGGATTGACATAGGTGATGATGGTGGCCCGCGTCGAGCCTATCTCTTTGATCAGTTCGAAGAAGGCCACGAAGGCCAGAGCAGAGCACACAACTCCGAGCACCACGATCGAAGCGATGGCCGTTCCCGGCGGGGCTTTCGACGGAAGCTGCCAGATCGCGAAAGGCAGGTAGCCAACAGCGACGAGGGCCATGGTGACAGCCGCCAGGGCCAAGCTCGAAAGGTGGTGCATGTAGCGCGACACGAGAAGCGGGCCCGTGGCGTAGCCGATGGCGACCACACCCACTTCTCCGACAGATCCCAGATCGCCGCGTCCTACATCGAGGCCGAGCAGCACGCCGACTCCGATGAGACCGACGAGCAACCCGAGGATGCCCTTGGCGTCAATCCGATCCTGGTGACCCGAAAGCGCGGCCAGCACCACACCGATGAGCGGAACGGTCGACACGAGCAATCCCGACAGGGAGCTCGGCAAGCGCCTCTCCGCGTCGGACAGGAGCAGCCACGGAATGGCCAGCTCTGCGACGGTGTAGGCCAGCAGTGGCTTCCACGAGCTGAGCAAGGGACGCAGCTGGCCGCGTCGTAGGGCCAGTGGCAAGAGGACCAGGGCCCCGATGGCGGTACGCCCCTCTACCACGACAGCCGGCTCCAAATGACGGACGGCAACTTTGATCAGCAGGTACGGCACTCCCCACACGACCGACATCAATGCGAAAAGGAAGGCTCCCCGCCGAGTCATTCGATGCGGGGGGCGGCGCGGACGCGCTCGGGTGGCGGTCCCGTGGCCAAGTGGTCGATCCGGTCAGTTGTCGGCGAGGGCGATCCGGGCGAAGGCTTCAGTTGGAGCGAGCGGGCCGGGGGCTTGGGCGGCCACGAAGGTCCGGCCGCCATTGGAATACGCGTTCACGACGGACCGGTCGTCCGCGATCACGGCATAGGCCCCGTCGCCTACGCCAGTTATCTTTCGCATCCCCGGCGCCCGCCCCGCATTGGCCACCTGCCCGGCAAAGACGCTCTGGCTTTGATTGACAAATATTTCAACGCCGGCGTTTCCAGCGCCCTTGTACTCGCAGACGATCCCCCCACCTCCCGCCTCGCTGCGGATCGGCCCGGTGTCGGTGACTCCGAGGGCCTTGTTGGTTTGAGCGAGCGTCGGACACGTTGGCAGGCCCGGCGGCGGCCCCGGAATCCGCCTGCCCTCAGACGCAGAGGTGGTCGCCGTCGCGCCGGCGGTATGGCTGCTGCTCCCCGACCCGCAGCTCGCCAGCGCCAGGCCTGCCATCACTGCGGCGGCCGCCAAGGGAGCTCGATTGGTCACAGCCAGGAGCATACGCGCTTGGTCCATCTGGATAAGGCTCAAATCCGGGGCTCGGCTCGCTTCGCAGACGCCGTCGGCGAGCGCAGCGGGCGGGCCTTAGGTCATCCCCCTCGAGCGGTTTTCACATCTCGACTTCACCCCCTTTTCGACGTTGGGTGGATGTTGTTCTCGGGGTGGGGTCCTGGCGACTCGGCCCGGCCAGACTTCCATGACCAGCTGCACGGGGGCGCGTGGGTCGCCAGAAGGAGGGGCATCCGGATGGGTCGAGAAGAGAACTCGAACGCATCTGCAGTTACCGGGCCGACACTCGTCCGGGACCGCGCCCCGAAGACCTCTCGCATCAAGCCGATAATCGTCGCTGGCTCCGGCGTCTGCTATCCAGCCGGGTTGGGCTACTACGCATCATTGGCGCAAGCCATCGGGGGCAGTGAGCTGCACATCCTCGAACGCTGGGGGTTGGCGTCCCCGCGCCGTTCCGTCAAAAACCTGGTCGAGCGGCTGAAGCAGCTCGACGCCCCCGCAACGCTGATCGGCCACTCACAAGGGGGGCTGGTAGCCGCGCTTGCCAGCGAGATCGTTCCCGAACTAGTGGAAGGCGTGGTCACCATCTGCGCCCCGCTGCACGGCACCCTGCTCGCCCCGTCGTGGTCGCCCGTTCCCAGCGTGCGCGAGATGAGCAGGGCCCGCTTGAGCCGTAAGGCTTGGCTACCGACTTCGATGATGGTCAACGTGGTGGCATCCGAGGATCGTTTCGTCGTTCCCTATTCGTCAGGTCTACAAGCCGGAGCCGAGCACCACGTCCTCACTGGCGTCGGGCACTGCGGAGTCATTTGGGACGCCCGCCTTCATCGTCTGCTGAGAGAAGTGCTCGCCCGGCCGTCCCGCTTCTCCCAGCCCGCCGCGTAGCACCAGCTCTACTAGCCCGGGCGCGACCCAACCGGACCGTCTAGGAATCGGTGTCAGCGCCGGTTCGAGTAGATGCGATCAGCGTGAACGAGAACGGCGGCTCGCCGTTCCTCCGCCATCGCTCGATCGAAGCCTTCCCAGTCGTCGTGGCTCCCTCCGGCGGCTCGAAAGATCGACCTCAGCAAAGCGGGCAGCTCCGATGATTGGAAACCGGGATACGGGTCGTCGGGCCCGATGATCTCGCTGCGGCCTTCGACCGTGGCCCACTGCCATCCGGATCGGAAGACCACCGTGGCTTGCTGCCGCTCCCTCAGGTTGGCCAGCTTGGCCCTGCCGTAGGTGACGAAGCCCAACACCTGCTCGCCTGAAACCGGATGCGACAGCACGCCTGCGTTGACCACGGAGGCCTGGGCGGTCCCGTCGGCTCGGGTGGTGACGACGACGGCTAGGTAGGCGTCTTCGGCGCCGATGCGGTCTACGTCCGCGAGTTCCACGCCCAAGGGTATCTCTCGACCACGCTCCCAGGAGGCGGTGGCGGATGGCACGACCCGAGGCACGACCGGGCCGGCCCGAATTTGAAGAAGGACCGGGCTGGTGGCGCCTCAGGAGCGGGCTGGGCCAAGCGGGTCTATCGGGCTTCGCAATCCGAGCCCGCCGTCGCACTCGATGATCTGCCCGGTGACCCAGTTCATGGCGTGCACGCCGAGGATGGACTCGGCGATGTCGTCGGCGGTGCCGAGCCGGCCGAGAGCGGTACGTCGGGCGACCCCGGTCAGCCAGGTTCCGTCGCGCCGCGCCGGACCGAGCATGGGGGTATCGGTGACGCCGGGGGCGACGCCGTTGACTCTGAGCGTCGGCGCCCACTCGACCGCCGAGACCTTGATAACCATGTCCAATGCCGCTTTCGACGCGCAGTACAAACCCATGGAACGGTCGACGAGTCGGGCGCTGACGCTGCTGGTGACCACGATCGAGCCTCCCCCGGCGGCGAGCATGGGCCGGGCCAGGGCGCACATGGCGAGCCACACGCCCTTGGCGTTGACGCCCATCACTCGGTCCCATCCGTCGGAAGACTCGTCGAGGAGCATTCCGGCGTGCCCGATCCCGACGCTGATGGTCACCACCGTCGGCACCCCGCTCTTGGTGATCGACGCCGCCGCGGACGCTTCGACCTGGTCGGGGTCGGAGATGTCGCAGATGATGTCCGCAGTGTCGGCGACGTCCCATACCGCCACTTCGGTGCCAGCGAGGCGTTGACGGGCGGCGACCGCGGCGCCGATGCCCGACGCGCCGCCGATGACCACGGCGCGCTGCGTCGAGCTCATGCGGCCACGCCGCTCAGGACGAAGGTGGCGAGGTCGTCGGCCACCCGCTCGAGAGGCCGCTTGGCCGCCGGCGTGAGCGCGTTCAGGCCGGTGGTGGTGACGGCACCGAGAATGGCGGTGGCTACCAGACGGGGATGCGCCACCGGACGGAGGCTGCCGTCGCGTGCACCTTCGACCAGCAGAGCTCCCACCGGTTCGACGAAAGCGGCCTCGGTTCGCGCCGCGATCATGGGGCTGCGAGCGGCTCGGCCCAGGTCGAACTGGAGGGCCCGGCTGGCCGCTGGGAACGACTCGATCACTCCAAGATGGGCGCACACCACGGCTCGGAGTCGCTCGGCGGCGGTCCCGCCGGTTCGGAGCGCACCGCCTACGGCGCGGCCGAGTTGGTCGAGTACGTGCACGAACAGGAAGGCGAGGATGTCCTCCTTGCCCTCGAAGTAGTAGTAGAGCGTCGCCTTCGGCACTCCGGTGGCGGCGGCGACGTCCTCCATCTTGGTGGCGTCGAGACCAAATTCGGCGAACAGCTCCGCCGCCACTAGGACCTTCTCACGCATACCATCTGGCAGAGTTCGCAACGGTGGGCTCCCCGACGAGGGCACCTGGGCCTGTACTGAGAGTCTAAACTGTACATCCAGTCGGAGGAGGTCGGAGGAACCAGCGTGAGTGTGATCCACCATTCGGCGGTCTGCGTACGAGACGTGGACGCCAGCCTGCGGTTCTGGCGCGACGGGCTTGGCTTCGAAGTCATGATGGACGAGAGATTCGACGGCGACTGGCCGACGCTGCTCGGCGCGGCATCGAACTCGCTGCGAGCAGTCTTCCTCGGAGACCGAGCCCATCCCGAATCCGGAATCGTGGAGCTGGTCGACCTCGGCTCGCCGATCGAATCGGTGGCATCCGCTGGAGCGTCGCCGAGACCCGGGGTGCTGCTCCTGTCGATCATGACCGACGTCGATGCCGTGCTGGGCCGCCTCGCCGAACTCGGCCTCGGCGGGACACCGCAGCGGATCGAGGTGTCGGGCGTCGGAATGGCGGTCGTGATCGACCCTGATGGAGTGCTCGTCGAGCTGGTGGACACCGGCGCGACCGCAAATCTGGGACGCCTGGCCCGGTCCGCCGACATCAGACCTTGAGCGACAAGGCGACTCCACCCCCGCACAGCGGGGAGAGATTCGAAGTGGCGATCCTCGGCGCCGGCTTCGGTGGACTGGCCATGGCGTGCAGCCTGGCCCGGATCGGTGTCGGTGACTTTGTGATATTCGAACGCCATGACGGCGTCGGTGGGACGTGGCGAGCCAACAGCTACCCCGGTGCGGCCTGCGACGTGCCTTCCCATCTGTACAGCCTGTCGTTCGCCCCTAATCCGAACTGGTCCCGGACCTACGCGGCCCAGCCCGAGATCCTCAGATACATCGAGGACTGCTACGAGCGATTCGACGTCCGCCGGCGGGTCCGGCTCGGCACCGAGATCGTCGCCGCGTCCTGGCAGGACGACCGTCGGTGCTGGCGCCTGACCGACGGCGACGGAGCCGCGTACGAGGCCGACGTGGTCGTGTCGGCCATCGGCCTGTTCCACACCCCGGCGATTCCTGACCTCCCCGGTCTCGCCGACTTCACCGGAACCGTGTTCCACTCGGCGCGGTGGAACCACGACCGCGATCTGACCGGCCGACGCGTGGCCATGATCGGAACCGGTGCCAGCGCCATCCAGATCGCACCAGCCATCGCGGCGCGCACCATGCGTCTGTCCATCTATCAACGAACGCCGGCCTGGATCCTGCCGCGCAAGGACGAGGCGTTCACCGACGACCAAAAGCGTGCGTTCGCCTCAGACCCGGCGGTCGCGCTTCGGTACCGCGCCGAGCTGTACGAGCAGTACGAGCAGAACACGTCCTTCATCGCGGGCGACCCAGCCGCTGATCTCATCGCGGCCATGGCGGACAGCTACAGGGATCGCAAGGTTCAAGACTCCGGGCTGCGAGCCAAGCTCACCCCCGGCTACCCGGCCGGTTGCAAGCGGGTCCTCATCTCGAGCGACTTCTACCCGGCGGTACAGCGAGACAACGTCGAACTGGTTACCGACCACATCGAGAGAGTCCTTCCCGCCGCGATCCGTACCGTCGACGGACGCGAACGGGCGTGCGACACGATCGTGCTCTGCACCGGCTTTCGCGCCACGCAATACCTGGGCGGCATCGACGTCACCGGTCGGGGCGGCACCAGCATCCACGACCACTGGGCGGACACACCCCGAGCCTTTCACGGCCTGGCCGTGCGAGGGTTCCCAAACTTCTTCCTTCTCTACGGGCCGAACACCAACCAGGGCGGCAACTCGATCATTCTCATCCTCGAAGCGCAGGCCCATTTCGTCACCGCCGCCATTCAGGCCATCCGCGAGCGGCCAGGGTCGAGCGTGGAGGTACGACCCGAAGCCATGCGGCGCTACCTGATCGAGTTGGAGGCAGCTCTCGCCGGCACCGTATGGAACGGGGGCTGTAAAAGCTACTTCCAGACCGCGGGCGGAGACATCGTCACCCAGCTTCCTCACACTTCTGGGTGGTACCGCGAACAGACACGCCGCTTCGTCGAAGACGACTTCGAACTCTCGGTCTGACCGGGCGTGGCCAGCCCTAACCGTCAGGAAAGGCTTGGCCCATCCGAACAGCGACGAGCTTCTCCACCAGCGCCCTCGGGAGAACGGCGTCGACAGGGAACCGAAGCGTTCCCTTCGATGTCTGGTACTGGGCGACGTCGGCTCGGAGTTCCGGTATCACCGACCCGCTGTGGGGGAAGTAGCTCAAGTGGTCCTTGAAGGCCGCGAAGCCGGCAATCATCTTGCCCCTGACCCTGAAGCCCGGCATGGCGTACGAGATGCACTGTTCGGCCTCGGGGACGACTTCCAGGATGGTCCGACGCAGTTGATTCAACGTCGACCGCTTCGGCTCTTCCAGACCCGCGAGATAGGCGTCGACCTCTGCTTGCGACATGGCCCAAGTTTCGGCCCGGCGGGCGCGACGGTCAAGGCCCACTCGCTCGGTCAGCCGCTGGCGGCCGCCAGTTCGGGCACGAACAGGGCGGCGTCGACGGTGCCGACACCCGACGCCAGGTCGTAGCCCGGAGTCGCCGAGAACCCCTTGACGGTGTGAAGAACGCCCCCTTGGGTGAACGACACCGTGTTGTTGCCGGACGTGATGTCGACGATCCCCGGCGCCGCGGCACCGCTCAGTCGATACAGGGCGGGATTGATCACTCCGAGCGGGTGCCCGGCTACCTGATCGGCCAGGGCGACGATCCCGGCGAAGAGAGGCGTGGCCTCACTGGTCCCACAAGTAGGGAACCAGCCCGTCTGGCCGCCGAAGCTCTGATAGACGTCCACGGCCCCGTTGCACGCGGCGCTCATGGAGATGTCCGGCACGCCGCGTTGGACACCCACCACGGACGCCACTCCGTCTTGGAATGCCGGCCGGCTGAAGATGATCGACTTGCCGCCGCCGCCCGCCAGCGGATTCGGGCCCGCGTTGCCGAATATGTACTTGTTGGTCTTGACGTTGTAGGTGTCGTTCCAAACCGCGTCGGGCGCGATGTGGTTCCCCGCCGCGTCGAGTTGCAACTGGGTACCACCCACACCGGTTACCAGCGGGTCGCTGTCGGGCCAGGACGTGACGGGATGGAGGTAGTAAGTAGATCCGTCGTCGCCGACGTCTGCGGCCCCACTGTCACCCGAGGCGGCGAGGACGGTCACGCCCTTCTTGGCCGCATCAATGTAGGCACCGCGCAGGGCCAGAAGGGACTGAGCGGTGGGAAAGGTCTGTTCTGTGGCCGAGAAGCTCTGGCTGATCACGCCGCCGAGATGGTGGTCGATTACGTACTTCTCCGCGGTCACGATCTGGGGGAAGCCGGTCGTGCCCTCTTTTTCGGACGTCGGCGTCTCCACGAGGAGGATGTTGGCGCCGGGCGCCATGGCGTGGGAGTACTCGACGTCGAGGGTGGTTTCGCCCGCCCAGCCCCCGTGAAGTCTGGGGGGGACGACTCCAGCCGGTTGGATCACGGCGAACGAAGGCGGGTTCGGGAGGTGGAAGGTCTTGTCGAAGACGTCCAGGTCGTGCTCGATGGTTGGCGAGCCAAACGAGTCCACGATGATGATCGTCTGGCCGCGCCCGTCGATGCCCTTGGCCGCGAGCGGGGCCAGGTTGTAAGCCGTTCGGATCTGGCCGGGCTCGTAGCACGCAATGTGATAGTTGGCTTCACAAAACGCGGTCGTGGGCGGACTCGACGTCGCCCGCCCGGCGTAGTGGATCGACGGGTGCAGCAGCACCTCGCCCGCCGGGATGACGGCCCCGGGCGTGGAAGCAGCCGCCGGCAGCGTTGTGAGCAGCAGGGATCCCACCGCGAACCATAGACCTCGACGACGCATTTGGAGCCTCCTCCTGTCAGCGGGCCCTAAGTCCCGCCACGAAACAACTCTGGTCGTCCACAACTTCTCTCACGTGTCCATGACCATTCGTCGTTTGGCGGCGAGCACTAGGTAGAGCGGTTCAATAGGTTCTCGAAGGACTGGACGTACTCGAAGGGAGACCCGACGCCGGTGGCGTCGTCGTAGCCCTGAACGGCCGGGAGCGCCTCCGCGCCTTCACCGTCGATTCCGAGGGTCCGAAGATAGGTGACGAGGGGTCCCTGCTTGGTCGCGGCATTGGTGTAGTTGTTACGAACTTCGCCGAGATAGCCGGGTCCGAACGGATGATCGGTCACGTCCCGGAAGGCGGGCGTTCCGTACCGGAGGTAGATCGCCGGGTTGGCGAAGCCAAGCGGGTAGCCGGCGGCCTGCTGGGCGTCGGCCTCGATCCCCGCGAACGTCGGGCAGGCGACCGACGTGCCTCCGATCCGGCTGAGCGAGAAGGCGAACGTGACCCCGTCTGGTTGCAGCGTGGTCTCGCCGACGAGCATTCCCGTGCTGGGATCAGCCAGGGCGGAGACGTCCGGTTCGACGCGCATAGGGGTGGCGCTCACCGTCCCGTTAGGAAGAGCGTGCGACAGCGACGCGGGCACCACCTTGCGCTGGTAGTACGGCTGCGGGTAGATCGTGCTCGTGCCGCCACCGCTCGATCCGTCGTACCACTTCGGGTACAAACCGGGCGGGGTGAGCTTCCAGGATTGACCGTCCTTGGCGAGCGGATCGAGGAGGGTGCCCCACGAAGTCTCGAACTCGTAGTTGTTGGTCGCCCCGATGGCCAAGCTGGTGCCTCCGACCGACGTAACCCAGGGGCTGGACGCCGGAAGGTCGGTCTGGATCATGTCCGAGCTGGGGTCCTCGTTCGGGGACTCGTAGCCGTTGTCGCCTGAGGAGAAGAAGAAGCCGATGCCTTCGGCCGCACCCGCACGGAAGATCAGGTCGTTGACTTGGGTCAGGTCGTCCTGGTCGGCCGGCTCACCCCAGGAGTCGCTGACGATGGTGGCCAGGTGGTCGTTGACGATGAGGGCCAGGGCGTCCGCCAAATCCTCGTCCTGACAGGATGCCGCCGCCACGAACCGGACGTTGGCGTCGGGGGCTTGACCGTGCACGGACTCGATGTCGAGGGTCTCCTCCCCATACCAGCCCGCCGCGCCGCACTTGGCCGGTCCGGTCTGGGAAAACGAGCTGGGCAGGTACTGCTTGTATTGTCCGGGCCGGAACGGCGCGTCGCCGGTCAGCTGGGCGAACTTGTTGGCGTCGCCCGGCATGGTCGGTGAGGCGTAAGCATCGACGATCGCCACGGTCTGGCCCTTGCCGGTCATCCCGGACGCGGTCACGCCGTAGGCGGCGCGAATCTGCGTTTGCGTGTACCCGCACACTGTCCAGGGCTGGCTCTTGCCGTAAGCGCTCGGCTCGCTGGTCGCGACCTTCTGGCCGTAGTAGGCCGAGCACGGCTTGGCGATCCAGTAGTTGGGCCCGGGTGGCGGGAGGGCATTCGCCGGCTTCGCCATGTGGGGCGCGGTGTCGAGACCGCTGATCGTCAGGATCGCATCAGCGACCGAACTCGGCGCGCTGGCGGCGCTCTCGGGGGCCCGGTACATGTGGCCGTCCGGGCCCTTGAAGCTACCGAAGGCCACGTCGAAGGCGCGGCTGGCCGCGGCCACAGAACCGGTCACCGAGACGTAGCCGGCCTCGCGAGCGTTGACACCCGTGACCTTCAGGCCGGTCGACCGGACCCAGGATTCGATGGCGCTGATCTGGGCGCTGGTTGGGCCATAGCGAGCCTGCACCTGGGCCGGCGTCAGGTAGTGCCGGTACAGGGCGTTGCCGGGAGAGGACGCCGCCGTGGCGTACGCCGTGAGACCGGCCGAATCCCGCCCGGCCAGGTAGATCCGAGCGTCGACCGCCCCAGTCTTGACTGCCGGCGCCGCAGCAGCGGCCGGTGTGGCGGCCCAGCTCGGCTGGCTACCGGCGATCGACGACCTCTGCGGCGCCGCGTGGGCGGATGGGTCCATCGCCAACCCTCCGACGACGAGGGCTCCGGCGGCGACCGCCGCCATGGTTGTGCGGCGTCGGGTGATCACTCGTGACATTCGCCAGCCCCTTCCTGAAACATTGGCGCCGCCCCAGCCTCGATCGAGGCGCGGGTTAGGGGCACCCGCCCCCCAATGTAGCCACGCCGACGGTGGCCGGGCCAAAATCACCCGATAGGACGGCGGGAGGTGGGCGCCCGCGGGATCGGGGCATCCCACCTCGGGACCGCCACTCAGCGACGGCAGTCAGTGACCGCAGTCAGTGGCGGCAGTCAGTGACGGCCGCGGTGGCGGCATCGACGAGTCCGTCGACGAGTCTTTCGATCTGCTTGACCGTGTCGAGATCGGGGGCCTTGTTGAAGAATACGGCGCGGGCCATCAGCAACGCTGGGCCGACGAGGGCGATGAGCGACACCAGGTCGTCGTCGAGGGGCTTCCGGGCTCGCGCCCGAACCTGGGCCTCGAGGGGGGTCATCACGGGATCGATGAAGCGTCCACGGATGACATCACGCAGCCCGGGCTCGGCCCGTTGCAGGGCCAGCACGCTGGGGATCAGATCTGACCGCCGAGCGAGAAGCTCGCTGATGGATACCAGCGACTCGTCGACCAGGGTGGCCAACACAGAGTCCAACGCGGCCAGGGCCAGTTCGGTCTTGGTGTCCCAGCGGCGGTAGATGGTGGCCAGGCTCACGCCGGCTCGTTCGGCGACGGCGCGCATGGTGAGTCGATCCCAGCCGACCTCGCTGAGCAGATTGGCGGTCGCGTCAAGGATGGCCGCGTCTCGCGTCGCGTCGAGGGGTCGCCCTCTAGCGGTGCCGGTCATAGACATCCGACGTTATCTTTACGGTAATGTTCGTTACTCTAACGCAAGGGACCCGGCTGACGTAATCCAGCTTCACGGCTGAACACTCAGGGTCGCCGGCCACGCTCCGCCCCCGAGCCGGCTGGGCCGCAGCCACCTGGCGCGACCCAACTCGAGCGCCTCTCGCCAAAGTGCGCTTATTGGGCCTGGGTGTGCGGCCAACGCCAGCAGCCCTCGACGTCGATCTCGAGCCAACCGAGAACATCGCGCAGATGGTTCAGCTCGACGATCATCGCTTCCGCCCTGTGGCGACCGATCCGACGGCTGACTCGACCTCCCTCGAAGAGGTCGTGCTCCAAGCACCGGACCTTGGTTATGGCCGCGGTCTTCTCGGCCGAAGTCAGAGCGACCCGGTCGGCGACGTTCGGGCCGACGCTGCAGCGGGTGCCTGAGGTGGAGGTGCTGGCACCAGCCTGGCCAACGGGGGTGGACCGAGCGTACAGGCTGCGGGGGCGGGTGGGGTTGCCGGTGCTCATGACGATCGCCCTTTCACGGTGGGGATGGCGCCATCATCGGCCCGCCATCCCATCGGCGGTCCAACCACAACCCAACCTCGGGTCAACTGTCATCGGTGGCATCTACACGGGAGGAGCTGGGTCGTACTGGATGCCGCGACGTACCTGCCTGGCCCTCTCGACGCCGGCCAGACGGCCCACGAGATGTAGGGCCATGTCGATCCCGGCCGATACTCCGGCTGCGGTCACGATGTTTCCATCGTCGACGAATCGCTCGTCAGCGCGCACATCTATGGTCGGGTCGAGGTCGGCCAGGAGCTCGACGGCCGCCCAGTGAGTGGTGGCTGGTCGATGAGCAAGCAGACCCGCGGCTGCGTAGACCAGCGAACCGGTGCAGACGCTCGTCATCAGCCCCACCTCTTTACGCTGCCGGCGGACCCAGTCCAGCTGCGCCTCGTCGCGCAGCTGAGGACGGGTGCCCTGACCGCCCGGATACAAAAGCACTTCCAGCGGCGGGGCGTCGGCATAGGAGTGGTGCGCTTGCACGACGAGACCCTTGGCGCATCTCACCAGACCACCCGACTCGGAAAGGCAGGTAACGGCGTAACCGTCATCCGGGTAGCTGCGAGTCCAGAAGGCAAGCACTTCCCACGGGCCGATGGCGTCGAGCTCCTCGGCGTCGGGGAACAGCAGAATTCCGATGTTCTTGATATCGCTCACCGGGCCAGTCAAGCGATCGTCAGCAGGGTTCGCAGCCATTTTCCTGCAGTCCATGCGGCCTTGCGAGCCGTGTCACCTATGTGTACTATACTGAGTATGATGCCGAGATTGAGCGCACAGTGAGCGTGCGACACGCTCTGCTCGCCCTGTTGAGCGAGGGGCCCAAATACGGTCTCCAGCTCCGTCAGGAATTCGAGGCCAGAACCGGCGATGTCTGGCCTCTCAACATCGGGCAGGTCTACACCACCCTTCAACGCCTAGAGCGTGATGGACTCGTCGAATCCGAGGACAGCGACAAGGACGGTCCCCAAAAGGGCTTTCGAATCACGAGGGACGGCTCGGACGAGCTGGCCCGGTGGCTGCGAACGCCGCCCGACCTCACCTCACCGCCGCGCGACGAGCTCGTCGTCAAGGTGCTGATAGCAGTACAAGCGCCGGGAGTCGACGTGCACGAAGTGATCCAAGTGCACCGCCACTACCTGGTGGAACTGATGCAGCAATGGACGCGCCTCAAGGAGGACGAGGCGCAGTTCGATCTGGCGTTCGCTCTCGTCGTCGATGCCGAACTGTTCCGACTTGATTCGGTGGTCCGGTGGCTGGACGCAGCCGAGGGACGACTAAAGCGGGCCGCCGTCGATCCTCCCACCACCCCCACGACGCCGAGGCTGAGGCTGCGAATGGAGGCACGCCGATGAGCTATCTCGAGCTGCGCCGGGTGTCCAAAAGTTACGGTCAGGCCGCGTCTGAGGTGCAGGCGTTGCGCGAAGTGGACCTGTCGGTCGACGCAGGCGAGTTGGTAGCCGTGATGGGACCGAGTGGATCGGGCAAGAGCACGCTGCTGACCATCGCCGGGAGCCTCGAACAGCCAACGAGTGGTGAAGTTCTTGTTGGGGGGGCGGCCCTGTCGGAGATGACGCGCAATGAGCGGGCCCGGATGCGGCGACGGTCGATCGGCTATGTGTTCCAGGATTTCAACCTGCTGGCCGGGCTCACCGCGGCCGAGAACGTCACCCTGCCGTTGGAGCTTGACGGCGTCAAGGCCCGGACTGCTCGCGCTGCCGGTATGGCGGCGCTGGAAGAACTCGGACTCGGCGATCGCGGCTCGCGCTTTCCCGATGAGCTGTCCGGCGGCGAACGCCAGCGGGTGGCCATCGCGAGGGCGGTTGTCGGTGACCGCCACTTGCTGCTCGCCGACGAGCCGTCTGGCGCATTGGACTCCGTCAATGGCGAGGCCGTGATGCGCTTGATTCGGTCGGCCTGCCAGCGAGGGGTGGCCGGGGTGGTGGTGACCCACGACGCCCAACTGGCATCGTGGGCGGACCGGGTGGTGTTCCTGCGCGACGGCCGGGTCGCGGACCAAACATCGCGCCCGCCGGGTCCGGAGTCGCTGCTGGCTCCCAGCCCGAACCCGTGACCCTGGCCCTACGCGAGCGGCCGGCGCGGCCGGGATCATCCGCCGGTGGCGCTCCGGCCCGACGAGCCGTCACCCGCTGGGCGTGGCGGATGTTTCGCCGCGAATGGCGACGGCAGGTACTCATCCTGACCCTTCTCACTTTGGCCGTGGCTGCCACCACCGTGGGCTTGGCGGTCATTTCCAACTCCGTCCAACTGGGAGCCGACCCGACGTTCGGCACGGCCAACACCATCCTGACCCTGACCGGCTCCGACCCCGACCTCGCCGCCGATATCGCCGCCGTCCGCGCCCACTTCGGCACGATCGACGTCGTCTCCCATCAGAGCGACGCAATTCCCGGATCGGTGTCCACCATTGACGTGCGGGCCGAAAACCCCGACGGACCCTATGTCGGTGTCACGCTGCATCTCGACGCCGGGGCCTACCCGACCGGCCCGAACCAGGTCGCGGTGACTAGCAGCGTGGCCCAGACCTTCGGATTGCACGTCGGGGGCGTGTGGCACGAGAACGGGCGGGCGTTGCAGGTCGTCGGCCTGGTCGAAAACCCCCTGAACCTGCTGGACGAATTCGCCCTGGTGGAGCCCGGTCAGGCCAACCCCGCCTCGAGCGTGTCGATCCTGCTCGATGCCCCGCAGCGCAATCAGCAGTTGTTCAGGCTTCCGAGTGGCACAGGTATCGGCTTCGAATCTCGAGGGACCGCGAGCACCGCTACGGCTGAGGCGGTCGTGCTGGTCCTGGCCACCATCGGCCTGCTTTTCGTCGGGCTGCTGGCCGTGGCCGGATTCGCGGTCATCGCCCAGCGGCGGCTGCGCGCCCTCGGCATGTTGTCGTCGCTCGGCGCGACCGACCGCCACGTGCGCCTGGTGCTGTTGGCCAACGGTGCGGCCGTGGGCGTCACATCCGCGGCGGCAGGAGGCGTCCTGGGTCTGGCCGGATGGTTGGCGTTCGCGCCAAGCTTGCAGTCGATCGTCGAACACCGCATCGATCGCTTCGACCTGCCATGGTGGGCGATAGCAGCCAGCTTGGCGCTCGCTTTCGCGACCGCGGTGGCGGCCGCCTGGTGGCCGGCGCGCGCCGCTTCGCGGATCCCCATCGTGGCCGCCCTATCCGGGCGCCCTCCGAGGCCGCAGCCGGCGCACCGATTCGCGGCGGC